>JGI1221J13441_10000333_pt1 | contig 22130 bp, 8 predicted proteins | sample LakVidmifraction_4_FD_13441 | JGI IMG/M metagenome (IMG submission 13441) | reverse complement strand
TTTATTAGCCCCGTATGCAATGCGGGGTTAGCTATAAAAAAACAATACGACCCTGAAGGGGTCGAATAAAATAAAATATCCACAATGATTTACGAAGAGCCCAATGAATCAGGCACTAGAAAGAGTTTAATGGTACAGCTTGCGGTGGCGTATAGAGATGTACTTTAAGGTTCTTAAATCGGGGTTCAATGTGGAGAAATGTCGCCTAGGAACTGCAGATCGTTTAATTCGTTACTTTGCTGTCATGAGTGTGGTTGCATGGCGGCTATTTATGATCACATTAGTAAGCCGTACAAATCCTTCATTGTCGTGTGCTGGCTTTCTTTCAGAAGCGGAATGGAAAACTCTAAACGTCAAATTCTCAAAAAAGTGTCATTCATTAACAACTCCACCAACGATTGGTGAAGCGGTAATTTTGATCGCAAGGTTGGGAGGGTATCTGGATAGAAAAAGTGATCCCGCTCCAGGAACAATAACATTATGGCGTGGGTGGAAACGTCTAGTAGATCTTACAGAAGGGGGGCAACTTGCGAGAGGCAATACTTATGGGTAATAGAAAGACCCTAAACAGGGCAGGAGCACTTGCGATTAGTGGTGAGGCTTTGGTTTAAGACACTGCAAGCTGGAAGCGTGCGTTATCTTTTTTCCGCGCCGACGTGTCAGCCGTAGCTTGAAAAGCGAAGACTGAGGCGGCGCGGCTACAGATTGACGCATGACTCATGACGCAAGACGCATGATTTAATTAAAAATTAACAAAGTGATCCAATGACTCAGTAACCAAGTGACTTCGGGCTAAAACTTTCGAACAACGACAACCGAACATCGATCAACGAATAACCAACCATCTAACTAATTTTTTGTTCGTCAATATTGAGCATGTGAGAAAGAAAGAGAAAGAATAATAATAAAAACATATGTTACATATTGACAGCTAGTGATAGTTTAGTGTACACTTATAAGTTTTTAAAACAGCAGTAAATTTATTCAGGAAGAATTTATATAAACATATTGAGGATTATAGATAATGAAATCGGAAAAATTAGACATTGAAGTTATTGAGAAATGCAAGGCAAAGCACAAACAGATTACAAAAGAAGTATCACATGTAATTGTTGGTCAGAGTGAGGTTGTTGACGAAGTGCTTATGGCTCTTTTCTGCAATTCGCACATTCTACTTGTCGGAGTGCCTGGTCTTGCAAAAACACTACTTATATCAACGCTTGCCGAGGTTCTGGATTTGAAATACAAGCGAGTTCAGTTTACCCCTGACCTTCTACCTGGAGATATTACTGGTTCTGAAGTTATTGAAGAAAACAAGGTAACTGGGCGGCGGGAATTTCGTTTTATTGAGGGACCAGTGTTCACAAATCTTTTACTTGCAGATGAAATTAACCGAACACCTCCAAAAACACAGTCAGCTTTGCTACAGGCTATGCAGGAGAGAGAAGTAAGTATTGGCAATGATACTAAAAAACTTGATGCACCATTCCTGGTTATGGCAACACAAAATCCTCTTGAACAAGAAGGCACCTACCCTCTTCCCGAAGCACAGCTAGACCGTTTTATGTTTAATACTTTTGTGGACTATCCCACAGATGAGGAACTTATTGAAATCGTTGAAAAAACAACGGGTACAGGTCTTGGTGAAGTTAAGGCTGTCATGAATGCCGAAGAAATTTTAGAAGTTCAACAGGTTGTTCGTCGAATTCCAATTGCACGTCCTGTTGTGGAGTACCTTGTGAACTTGTCAGCCATTTCCCGCCCGGGGCATCCAGGTGCACCCGACTATATTAAGAAATATTTAAGCTGGGGTTGGGACCACGAGCGGCACAGTATCTTGCTCTTGGAGCAAAAGCACGCGCAGTGCTTAATGGAAAACCTCATGCATCTATTGAAGATGTTCGTTCGGTTGCCCACTCCGTTCTTCGTCATCGTATTGCCTTAAATTTCAACGGGAAAGCAGATGGTTTTGACACTATGACTATCGTTGACAAATTGCTTGAAACAACTAAAGTTACTGTCTAACTTTTTGAAATTATCAACATAAGGTACAAATGAGATGGCTGAAAAACTAGTAATAGATCCAAATTTACTGCAACGTCTGAAAAACATGGAGTTAAAGTCTCGATTTTTAGTGAAAGGTTTGTATTGTAACCGGCATCGCACCTCTGACTTTGGTCACTCAACCGAGTTCATTCAGCATCGCGAGTATCGCCGTGGGGATGAAATTCGTAATATTGACTGGCGGGTATATGCTCGAACAGAGCGTTTTTACGTGAAAGTGCACGAGATGGAATCAAACATGAGAGTGTATTTTCTTTTAGATACTTCCGATTCAATGAGAGTGCAAGCCCCAGAAGGCTTACCCACCAAACTAGAACTTGCAGCATCCATAGCAGGAACGATAGCCGTTATGGCACAAGTGCAGCAGGATTCTGTTGGTCTTGTCTGCCTTGGCGATAAAATTGATGAATATGTTCCAGCACGCCAAGGTGAACAACATCTTTCTTTGCTGTATCAGCACCTTGCAAATCCTCCTGGTAGTGGAGGCGGAAAATTTGGGCAGCTAGTGCAGGAAGCTGGTTCCAGAATAGGAAACAGAGGAATGGTTTTTATTTTAAGCGACTGTCTGGATTCGGCCGATGAGCTTTATGATGCTATGAAAATATTACGAGTTCGCGAGCAGGATGTAACGTTAATTCAAATACTGGACAAGAATGAGTTAGAATTTCCTTTTGATAGAATGACGGAGTTTCGCCACCCGGAAACTGGAGCAAAAGTTGTTGGAGACCCAGTTAATCTGAAGGCCAAATATCTTGAACGATTAAACACGCATTTGGATAAGATTGAAGGTTATTGTAAAAAGATTCAGGTTGATTTTCTCCGCATAAGTAATGCTGACGATCTTCTGAGCTTAATGTCAGTTCATTTCATTCAACGTAGCATGGAGGTAAGGTAATGTTAAATCCTCTTATGCTTCTTGGCTTGCTTGGTTTAGGCATTCCAATTGCAATTCACTTAATACAAAAACAACGTTTAAAGCCTCAGGCATTAGCAACTTTACGGTTTCTGGATATGGAGGATGTGGCAAATGCTTTCCATCCTGTACCAAGGGACATTCTGCAATTAATTTTGCGTTTACTTTTTTTAATTATCATGATTTTTCTTTTGGCACGTTTGACAGTTCCAACAGCTGACAAAGCACCTAAGACAATGATAATTGTTCTTGATCAATCTATGAGTATGCAACAAGGTAGCTCAACGAATCAGATGCTTTACAAAAAGATGAAAGCAGAAGTTGCTGAATTGATTGATGGGATGGGCGAAAATGATGTGATATCGCTTCAACTGGTGGGAGACAAAGTTGAATCTACTGGTTTTCTTGATGATAAAGAAAAGCTTTTAGAGATCCTTGCCAATAGTGATGTTTCTGATAGTGGTGGTTTGGCTCTTATGCCAACCATTCGCCAATCGGTTAATCTCTTAAGAAGTCGCCTTGAAGTCAATCCTATTGTAATTGTGTTCTCAGATCATCAAGTATTAAACTATAGTGCTTACCTGAAGGAGGATGAAAAACAACAGACAGAAAAGTTTAAGAAGTATTTAGCTAATAGTGGAGTCAAACTTATTTTCATAGACCCACAGAGTTCAATAACCGATAATATAGCCATTGAGCAAGCTACTTTTTCTAAGGCAGAAACATATTTGGGTTCAAGTGCTGCCATGACCGTTACAGCACGAAACTATGGCACAGAAAGCAAAACCGTTAATCTTTTGTTTCACGAGGGTACCACAGAAGATGGCACAAGGGAGTTAACTCTTGAACCTGGCGAGACTGCACAGATGGATTTAATACACAGCTTTGAGAATCCGGTTGACGTAGTATGTAAAGTCACGATAGATGAAGATAGTCTTCCAGGTGACAATGAGTTTTTTATACCTATGCGAATGAAAAACAGAACACAGATTCTACTTGTTTCACAAGCCGAGGATGAAAACCAAGATAACAAAAAATTTTACAAAGGTTCTGATTTATTGGCTTATGCTCTAAATCCCGGCGAAGCATTAGGAACAGGTAATGGAACTTATATTAATGTAAAAAGAATCACCCCGAACGTACTTGATAAGCAAGCATTACCAATTTACTCAATGATTGTCCTCTATGGTGTTGCAAACTTGACAGAACAATCCCAAAATGACTTACAAGCATATGTAAGAAATGGCGGAGGTTTAATGATAATATTAGAATCCGAGATGAGTCCATTTGCTATTCAAAATGGATTATCAACTTTTTTCGGAGCCCTCACGCTGACCCAACTGAAAGACAGTGACAAAATTGCAACCATCAATATAAATGAAAGCATGCTTGATGATGATGTTTTGTTTCCTTTGCTGCATGGAGAATGGGGAGAACTTAGTGGTGTGACTATCAACAAGTATTTTGGACTTGAGAACACAGGCAATGCAAAAGTTCTTCTTCGAACTGCAGATGGGGATCCTTTGATTGTGAACGTCCCAATAGACAAGGGTAATGTTATGATTCAGGCATTTGATTGTGAACTTGGTTCATCTTCATTACCTAGAACATCGGCTTTTGTCCCGGTCTGTCATGAACTATCTCAGTTGTTAACCGGTAGTGGTATGCAAGAAGAGACAGAAACCATGCGTGCTGGCGATGAGTTACGAGTTGAAACTCCTGAGTTTCGAAATTTAAGTGGAGATGTCAATGTGGATGGACCCGATAGTTTTAAGATTCCAATTACAGATGGTGATTCAATAAGGTTTAATCAGGCCGTAAAAGCCGGAGCCTATCAATTAAGTCATCCACTTAAACAGAGCGGACGTAAGCACTGGGTCACAGTGAACCCTGTTCAAGGTGAATCAGATGTAACCGCATTAGAACCCGAAACTATGAAAGAGCTTTTTGGAGAAAAACTGCAATTGATCCCCTACTCTGAGGTTGGCAATCAATTTGTAAACAAGCGAGAAATCATTAACTTAATGCTACTTATACTTTTTATAGCTTTTACGATTGAAGCTTTGATTGGAGCCTGGGGTTCAAGATCAAAGAAACAAATGGAGGGTAATTAATCATGAATACACTCTTACGAATTTTGGGACTGGAAAGAGGAACTGATGTCAGCCATGTCAATAGTTGGGACTGGACTTTTGCAACCGAATGGTCTTCGGAAATTATATACACTGTCTTGATTATCGGTATAGTGCTGGCTCTTATAAATTTTTTACCAAGAATATCAATGCGTATAAGCACAAGAATCTGGACTTTTGTATTGCGAATTGCAATTACTGCTTTAATTCTTGCAATGCTATGCGGCTTGACTCTTCATGTGAGCCTCAATGTTAATAAAAACCAGAACTGGCTTGTTCTTGTTGACGACTCTGCTTCGATGGATACTCCTGATTCTCAAGGAACAACACGTTTCAATTCAGCAAAAGCTGATTCGGAAGAGATCGGAAATGAGATAAACTCCAATATTAAACTGCAAGTTAAAACTCTTAGCGGCATAGATTTGGGTGAATCATCTTCAAAAGGTCCAACTCCTTTAGAAGAGACAATTCGCAAGAATGTTTTGTCAAGAGTGGAATACGACCGCCTTATAGTTCTTACTGACGGGCGAGACAGTGATGGAAGAGACCTCTCAAAATTAGGAGAGGATCTAAAATCTAAAGGTGTTGGTGTTTCCGTGAAAGTATATGGAGAGGAAGTTGCTGCTCTAGATTCCGCAATTCAGGCAATTGCGGAGAACAGCATGATTCGACTGGGCGATGAACTTAATATTCGAGGCGAATTAACGGGTAATGTTTTAAATGGAATTCAGCAGATAACACTGAAAGAAAATGGAAAAGTGGTAAAGAACTTCACAGTTGACGGCAGCAAAGGTGGACAATTCTTCACTTCGTATAAACCAGAAGCAAAAGGCCGGCATACATACAGCGTGGAGCTCAAAAATGATGATGGTATTTCTCAAAACAACATCAGTATTTTCACTGCAGATGTTGTTGAAGACAAAATTGATATTCTTCTTGTGGAAGGTTATCCCCGCTATGAATTCAAGTTGCTGAAAACAGTTCTGGAAGTTGAACCAATTGTCAACTTAGTTTCAATATGTCAAATTCCCGGCGGTGGAATTTATGTGCAGGGCGACCCTCTACACAAAAATGCTGAACAAGGGTTGCTGATATCCCAGGCAGACCTATTTAAGTACGATATTGTCATCATGCGTGATATCTCTCGAAATTACTTCCGTGAAGGAGGGGATACTTCAGAAAGCAGTCTTCAAAACATTGTTAATTTTGTAACAAAGCGTGGTGGTGGTTTGATTGTGTCGGGTGGGCAGGACATGTATAGAGCTGGTTCTTATGAAAATAGCCATCTTGCACCAATACTGCCATTTGATTTATCAACAAAATTTACAAAAAAACCACAATTTCCAGGCAAATTTTTTGTTAATATTACCAAAGCCGCTTATGCACATCCCATTTTAAAATTACTACCCGACGACACTGCCAACCGAGAACGCCTGAACAACTTGCCGGAACTCGATGGTTCAAATAATGTTGGAAGCTTTCGTCCCCTAGCGACTCCACTATTAACTCGCTTTATTGATTTGGAAATTAAACTGGGTAAAATTGAAACAGTTGAAGTTCCTATCATGGGATATCAGGCTGTGGGCGATGGCAAAGTTCTTGCCAACAGTGTTGACACACTTTGGCGTTGGCAACTGCAACCGGAATTTGATGATCCTCCACTAACAATGCTTATGGCTAATGCTGTACGATACTTGGCACCTCCTCCAACTTTGGATGTCGGCTCCCCTGGAATTGATCTCCCGTCATATAATCCTCAGGTAGGAAAAAACCTGGAACTTTCAACGTATTTGAAAGATAAAAACTATGATCCCATTACTCAAGCAAATTTAAAAGTACTAGTGACAAAACCTGATGGCAACGAACAGATGATATATCCACGTGACTTACCAGAAGAACCTGGTCTATATAGATATAGTATTTTTTGTGACCAACCTGGTAGTTATACGGTCAAAACTATCAGTGGAAAACTTAGTGAAAGTCGCAGTTTTCTTGTAGGTAATGCTTTTGGTGAATATGCAAACTTGTCTTCTGACAAACAAGGAATGACAATTTTAACAAAATCAGCTGATGGTGAAATCATTGACAGCGTTAATGAGTGGTTAGAAATTGTTGATCAACAGCCGGCATCTCTTGTTACAGAAAGGAATCTTGAAGTATGGAGCAGCCCATTAATGATGATTCTTTTTATCATTCTTATTTCAGTGGATTGTTATATCCGCAAACGTCAGGGGTTAGTATAACATGGAAAACAAAGATAAATTTGAAATTAGAATAGGTCGTTTTTCTACAGTAAGGCGTGCAATTATAAATTGGACTTCAGCATTTGTTTTGTCATTCAAAGCAATGTCTGCTCTAGTTATCGGCTTGCTTTTGCTAAGCGGAATTATTCCAAATGCATTTGTGAACCTGACCCTTTTTGTATTGCTGGCACTTTTGCTACTTGCCATGCCAATCGTCTTTGTTAAAAACTACAAACGCTTTGAAAACTTTATGAAAGAAGCCTTCAAGATGGAAGCATTAATGGGCAACTTGAACAGCCGGATTATTAGTGCACTTGACTTTATAAAAGAAAAAGAGCCATCATCTCTAAAATTGATTGTCATATCTCAAGCAGAAAAAGATATGGAACTTGAATTTGAAAACAAACTAAGCAGAATCGAATTTAAGAAACGGCTCAAAATGGCATCAGGAATGGCTCTTATATGTGCAATATCACTATTTTTTCTTGCCGGACCAATGACAAATAATATAAAGAAATCATGGAATGATGCTTATAATATATTGTATCCAGTTACTTATGTTTTGACTCCTGATGCATCAAAAACTCATATTCACAGCCTCAATGAAGAGGTTAATATCACCATAGAATTCAACCGGGACAGTATGAAAGAGGTTACTCTACTTCTACAAGCTGGTGAAGATAAACCGGAAAAGATTAATATTAATGTTGTCAACCAAAAAGCTTCTTACACCTTAACGAGTAATATCCAGAAAGAATACAAAGTTACGTTTGAGTTTGCAGAACAACAAAGTGAAACTCTGAATTTTGTTTTCACCACTAATCCGATTCTTGAAAACATGCAGGTAGAGTTGATATATCCAAGCTACACAAGGCAACTGCCAAAATCACTTGAGGGAATTATCCAACGTGTCGTTGGTCTGACCGGCACTCGTGTAACATTTGGTTTCACATTCTCAAAAGATATATCAAGAGCTACAATCACATGGGATGACGGGTCGGAGGATTTGGACCTGGATGTTGTTGGACGTTTTGCTTCCATAAGTCTAATTCATACAAAAAATAGAGCTGGCTCACTACAAGTCACCGACATTCATGGTTTGCAGATGGAAACCCCGTTGACAATCTTTTTTAATATCCAAAATGATGAAAAACCGGAAATTAAGCTACCGAAATTCATTACACAGAATATGCCGATGAAAATTTCTGAGGCAAAGATGTTTACTTTTGGAGTACGCCTGGAAGATGACTTTGGTGTTCAGCGCTGTCTGTTAAGTTGGAAGAAAACATCTGTAGACAACCCGAATGCCATAAAGGAAAGAGGCGAAATAGAGAGGATAATAACACCTCCTCGTCGAAAATCTGTAGTTGAGTTCTCAAAAGTTTTTGAATCCATGGCATTGGTTCCTGGCGACAAAATATCGTTTGACATAGCTGCATTTGACAACAGACAACCCAATCCACAATCTGCAAAATCAAGCGTACGGTCTTTCTTCATCTTTAGAGATGAACTGGAGGGATGGGATATGAAACAAGCTGGTTTTGGAACAAAGCAGATGACAGGAAAAGACCGCATAAAAAAGAAAACAAAATCAACTACAGTGAAAAGTCCAGATGCTTTGCGTATTCAAGAAAAATTCTTAAATGAATTTGATGCCCAAAACACCAGCAAAACCAAAACAGCTACCATACGCGGTCGTTATCAAAAAGAAACCGTAAATTACTTCAAGCTAATAAACGAAATTAGTTCTGAGAATGAAGGAGAATAAGAATGCAGCATATCTTAAAATTTAAATTATCAATACTTATAATATTAGCTTTAATCTCACAGGTGATAATTGCTGATGATGAAAACATAACGATTAGTCTAGTTACAGATTTTGATTCCAAAACTTTGATTAGTGAAAAAGAGTCGATCACCCCAGTCACAAAAACGGTTTACGAAGACAATCAAAACAAAGTCAAGACCGTAGGAAGTCGCAGTGAACTCTGGATTCGAAATGCCCATGTCGACTACACCTTCTTCTTTGAAAAGTACTATGAAGGAAAATATATTGGCAGAGAATCTTCTCTAATCATTCCCCGCAAAGATTTGGCAATTGGTGAACATAAAATCTATCCGGGCGAGCATAGCTTTCGCATAGACAAAAATGGCAAGCTCAGCTCTCAGGATCCTGAAATTCACATCGAGGGCAACGTTGTCATGCTGCAATGTCATAAGATTACAATCTACGGTGTCGATGCCATAAAAACAGCCCCGGCACAGTTTCGCAATATAGCCTCGCAAATATTATTGTTCACAACAGAACCCGGACTGACCATCGACTGGAATAACCTTCCAGATGCTAAAGAAATAGAAGGTACTCTTCAAAGCAATACAGGCAACAAGATCAAAAAAGGTCTAATCTATAACGCTATCAGCGATAATGAAGATTTTTATCCACTCTCAATCTGGTTGCCCTCCAACAACAAAAACACAGGCTACCTGACACTTCCAAGTTGGCAAACCTTTATAGTAACCTCAGAAGGCAAGGTTGAACTTAACATCAAAGATACTACCCAAGTTCCAGAAGTGACAGCCCTGAATTCGGAGCTCATCATCCCATATCGCAAAATGCGTGGTCGTATAAATAGTGTATCTTCTCTTTCAGCAGTCGTTGGGCCAAACTCCTTGGATGTCAGAGATAAAAAAGGAGGCGAAAAGGAGCTTCTTTTCAGTGCCACCATTGAACCAATTGTCTTTAAAGCAGGATATGGCAGCCAAAAGGATCAAGATCTGGAACTGAGCGTTGATCAGGATCTCTCCAAGCGACCCAATAAGTATTTTCTCGCGGACAACCTGACAGAGAACACCGATTCCATTCGTTTAGTTCTTGGAGAATGGAACTCACCCATCTTTGAAAGCGACACAACTGGAAGCATCTCTGTGCGTCTGAAACAGAGTAAAGATCACATCTCAATCAAAGAGCCAACAGTTCAAATGTCCATATCGGAATATCATCAATCAAATCCTTCAGGTCGAGAATGGAAACCAATCAAGGTGTTAAGCTGGTCCGACAACATTGTGAATTTCACGGTGCCGCAAAGCGATTATGGCTTTTATATTCTACGAGTACAGGTAACCGATAAACAAAACGTGGAACCTACTTCGAGCCTATCATTTGAAATTGAATCTGCCATCATCCCTGCCAAGCAGATTGGCTCAGCATCATTCAATGCCAACAAGGGGCGCAATGCCTTTGTCTGTGGAGACGAGATGCGCCTACGCCTAATTTTAAGAACTCCCGAAAAACGTCAATCTACCGACCTTCAAGTTGTATTAACCCTGCCGAGCGGAGAGCAACGAAAGTTAACCGTTAGAGATGAAGGGCAACCATGGCAGGAGATTGATCTTAAAATACCATCAAGTATTACAGATGACATGTCAGCAGGTTACTACACTCTTGCCGTGGAAAATCTTCCATCTGGGATGTCTTCTTACCCCTTCCACTTTGATCTGGTAACCAAGAACCGCTCCTCTGAATATCTGGTTGTTAAAAGCTCCAAATATACCAAGTCCATGACAAAACTATTGAGTAGTCACTGGAATGGAAGAGATACACCCATAAACATCGACCGCGCAGTAAAAACAATATCAGAGCTTGGTTACAACCGCATCGATAATATGCAGTACACTGCCGACCACCATGTGAGACCCAATAACTGGCGCGAAGCATTGGCTCAGTCTGATCCACGTCTGCCTTCCCCATCTGCGGTTTATACACCAAGTCCCAGAGATCAAATGCTGAATGCATGTGTACGTGAGCAAATTGAATTTTCTGATGTTCTTGTCTGTTACAATGACTTTCACTTGCCTCGTTACATAGATGCTTATATCTTAGCTGGCGAACGCTGGCTTGCTCGCGAAATACAATCCATGCGTCACTCCCCTGCAATGGACGGTATGATGCTTTATGATGAGATGTACGATTGGGCGGCCGATGGCTTGGGAGAAAATCAACAGAAAATCTGGCTAAATATTCGTGAAGAAAAAGCCACCGAGACTCTAGGCATTACTCCAGCCAAGATAGAAACAGGCATCAACCGCTATGTTGTACGCCCAAAAGCACAGCGTGATCCCAAGGCTTTGCAAGACTTCCTTGCTTGGAGAAGATGGTATGTACATGGATGGGGCGACTGGACATCTCGAATGGCCAAGGTTGGCAAAAGCCTGGCTCCAGAGAGCCGATATGGAACATATCACCGTACGTTTATGGGTGCAGGAGGCAGTGATTTCGTTGAAAACGGGTATGCCCCAGACATCTTTAAAGATCTTGATATTATCGGCCATGTACACTATGCCGATAACTCCACCTGCTGGGTGAATATTCCTATGCTGGCACAGCTCCTACGTACAGGCAAAAACAAGTCTCTTTATGTCAATCTCCCCATATCTCATGAATACCGTACCAAATGGGATGGGCAGTATCAACGCCAAATGGCCTTTGCTCTCATGGCTCAGGGTGCCAATGGTATTGCAATGTGGGGATTGCCGGCAGATTTTGAAGACGCAGCCAATCCCGGTACCATGATTGGTATGGAAACCACCCGTCTGCTCAACAAAAACATACTTCAGGTTTTTGGTCCCATCGTCGACAAGACCACAGATGGTTACCGCAAAGTAGGCATTATGAGCACTCTAAACCAACACATTTTGAGTCCATACAAAGAAAACAAGGTTTCTGGTCAAACCGAGCTACTTTGGGGAGCTCTATGGCGTATGGGTTATGCACCAGTCTTTGTCCGCGAAGAAACATTGGATCAGGATCTCAGCAACTTTGAAATAATATTTGCCCCCGGCATCTTTTTTGACGGAGAAATTTCAGAGAAACACCTTAATAGTTTAAAGAACGCCATCAACAATGGTACTAAGGTAATCGTTGAAAAAGGCAGTGCCCTTTCAATTCCAGGTGTGATTCAATTGGAAGACTACGCTTTCGATGGTTACGGACTAGGTACATATTTTTCATCATGGCATGATGACGAACTTAACAAGTTTTATATGCTCACAGGGAATGCAGTCAACTACCTGACACCAAAAATGGAGGAATGGGGCATTGAACCCGCTGCCACTGGTCCATTCAAAGTGGGACCAAACTGGCGTCAGAGTGGCAACATTAACTATCTCTTCATGGCAAACTTTGATGATCCATACTACGGTCACACGGTGAAACAACAGATGGCTAAACCAGTGATGATCCCAATGAGTGTTCCTGCTTGGCACGGTAATGTTGCCTACGATCTAATGCGGGACACCACTCTCGAGTTGACAAATTCCACTTCAAAAACTGGCAAGTCTGAGAAATCCTTTAATATGGACATGCTTCGCATCCAAGGGGGCATCGTAGCATTCCTGCCTGAACCAATTAAAGACTTCAAGCTTTCCTATGCAATAAATCAAAAGAAGACTCACTTAAGACTGGAAGGCAATCTACAAGGCGACAAGCCCATAGCCGGTAATTTTCCTGTTACAATTGACATAGATGGAACGCTTTACTATCGTATTCTAGGCGAAAATTCTGTGGAATTGAAGATTCCAGATTCGGGAAAAGATATCAACTGTTCGGTACGTGAAAACATAAGCGGTAAGAAAGTTTCATTTGTAATCAAAAGTGCAGCCATGCCTGAACAGATTCTTGCCCTAGACAATACCCCTGTATTTATTCCATATCCTAAAGAGGTGCGCTCATTCTTGAAATCCACAAAAAAAGTACGAATTATCTACTCTGATCTCACTAACTTTAAGCCCCTCGCAGAAACTTTGGCGACCCAGTTAAGGGCAAATGGTATTGAATCCGAGTTGGTGGAAGAAAACAAAGCTGTTAGGTTTCCTTATCCGGACATGAATGCTTTCGACCCATACGGAGATGGGTTTCATTCCTGGCAAGGAAAAAGACCTGGGATTTATCAACCTGCCATGGCGGTGGATGAGGCTAGCATTATTCTGGCAGGGGCAACTGGTTCCTATGTCTTTGATGCAATTTGCAATGCGGGATTTATTACCCAGTTGCCTGACGGACAATTGGGTCAGCACACCCAACCTATGATTCAAGTGGCCAATCGTGCATTGAACCCAATCCAGTCAACACTATGCCTTATTGCCAATGATGAGATTGGTATGCAGACAATTTTGAACAATCTCTTCAATCTTCCCGCCGAGAAAGTGGAATCCGAAGCGGTACTAGACTTTCAGAAAGCCACCGAGCTCAACTCTGAAAAAACAAGCATAGAAGCTGCTGCTATTACTTTCATGGGGAACAATGAGTATATTCTTGATGCTAAAACTGATAAAAACGGCAACATATATCTTGCCACATGGGGACATGGGGACAACATCTACTCCTATACTACCAATGGAGAGTTTCGTTTCAGTCATTACTTGCCCGAGATGGGTGCAAACGATCTGCGAGTCTTTGATGATCGCATCCTGGTGTACACCGCTGCCGGAGCAAAACTCTATAGATTGGACTTAAATGGCAAGTCTATCAATCAAGTACAACTTAACATGGATCGGGGTAGCCTTGGGTACCGAGACACACCGTCTCTGTCCCACGTCAACTACAAATACTTTCCTAAACAGAAAAAACTCGTCCACATTGAGGCAGAAAATGCACGGGTTTTTGATGACGAATTTAATGAACTCGCACACTGGAAAGGAAAGGAGTACTTCGATGAAGATGTGAGCAACAATACCCTCTACCGCAAGCTGCTAAGTTACGCATTCTCTCCCGATGGCAGTCGTATAGCACAACTTGAAAGTTCAATGTATTATTTTGTGATAAGTGGAAAATCTATCACTGCCTACGATGCACATATCGTCATTCGCAATCTTCAAGGTGTCATCCTATACGAATATGAAGATACGGTGGACAATGGTGAGGAAATCGAATCGACCGTCTCCTGGGATGCAAAGATGCCTGGACCAGTGGTTAAAAACAGCAAGTTGGAGTTTCATTTCGATGATAAGTTAAACCTGCTATCCGAGTCTTTCCCTTTGCCTTCAAACAGTATAAACTTGGATTTTGACCAGAAATTAGAGCGTGATGGTCATAGCTACTTCCAGATAGATGATTTGAAAAAGACCATTCAGAAAATAGGTCCTTTCAAAGTTATGCCAACTGTATTTAAATTAGCATATGATCTCAAAACCATTGCCTGCCTTGATGAAACGGGGCTATTAACGATTTGGGCAGATGGCAACAAACTAGCATCAATCCAGGTTGCAGAACGTGGACAGGTGCTGCTCTTCTCCGCCGACAGCAAAACTCTATATCTGGGTAGCTTCCGTGGCACCATCACGGCCTATGATCTGACCGGTAATGAACTCTGGTCTCAGAACCTTGCTGAACGAAACATGAGTGTTATGAAACCTCTTGTCCTTTTTGACCCTGCTTTTGTAGATATGACTTATAAAATCTGGCCAAAACAGCACGATTATGCTGGTGAGTTAGACGAACTGGTACGCATGGGTAAGAACCGTTGGCCAGAAGATGTCAAAAGATCCTTTACAGTAGGCTCGGAGATGGTGGGAGCTGAGTTGACTCGCTACCTCGGCACTCACTCCACATGGGTTCTAGAATTTCGATACAAGGCAGTTGGCACAAACAGTGTTGCACTCACTGCGGGCATTCATACCGAAAGTCAATATCCTGACTCAGTTGCTCGTAACTTCAACGCCACCCAAGAATGGCAGTTCGGTCGTATCGTAATAAAGAATGGACGAAAATGTGAAGCTCTTAAGGCTGGTTTCTCCGCCACATCAGGAGAGGTTTCTGTCGATCAGGTACAATTCCGACAGATACGGTTTCCAAGTGTCAACCATATGCTATACGAACCATTATACGATTTGGAACCAATAATTCTAGACTTGCCATACTACATCACTAAATACGATGCTGTAGGTAACCTGCGTGAAGATGCCCCAAACCAAGTTTTAATATCGAAAACCTTAAGTTCTTCAAATCTCGCTGAGCCTGCATATTTGCAAAACGGGCGAATTAATGATATGGGCAAAAACTGGTATGTTCAACCACGGACGACACCTGAATTTGTCACTATGAACCTGAAAGATCCTCAGTGGATTTCCACTATTGCCCTCTACTTTAATGCATATGACAGCAAAAACCCTACCCATCACTTCGATGTGTATGTGACTGACCTAGAGCAGAAGAAAGAGGTTAGGGTGGCTTCTATTCGCAACAACACCCAAACTTTCCGCCTGATTAAGTTCAAACCTATACGCACCACAAATGTGAAGATTCACATGGTTAACTCATTCCAGCGAATTAGAACCCTAACCGAGGTCGAACTCTACGGACCTCTCTCAGGCAAAGAAGGGACACCTGGCTTCACCGAGAAGGAAGGAAACAATGCCTATATGGGTGATTTTAGTCGAGTAGATAAGCGAAAGAAAACACTGGCCAAAACATTCGGAGGAATGTTTGAGAGAAGAGGATTATATGACTCATCGCGAGGATGGTATGCTCCACTCTCCACCCCATTAATCGATCAAAACCGCCTAGTGGTTGGATCCACCTTTGGTGCAAGCACAGCCTACGATCTGACCCTTGATGAAAAGTTGCAGAATCCCAACAAAGAATTATACTGGTCTTTGGGTGCCGCCATAGGCTACGTTCCTGAAGCCGCACTGTATGGAGGACTGGTTCTGCGAGCTGGAATGGATGGAAAACTCTACTGCATCAGTGCCGATACTGGAGCAACCTTGTGGTCTATCAAATTGGGCGAACGACTCACGAGTGCACCCGTCGTGATTGGTGAAGATATTTTCGCTGCCAATGAGACAGGAAAGCTTTTCCAAATTGATATGGCTAACGGCAGTATTATGAAAGAAACTACAATTGGTTCTGGTGTCTTCGGGCATCTCGCAACTGATGACATATATATATTTATGATTACAGAAAACGGTGAACTCATTGCTATAGATAAAAACACAATGGATAAAAAGTGGAGCACAAAAGTTGCTCCATTCACTGACAGCTCTCCTGCTGTGGATAATAATGTTGTATATTTGGGTGATCAGAAAGGTGTTGTATATGCTGTCAATGCCAAAAATGGAACTACTATCTGGAAAACAGAACTCAATGATGAATTCACTAGATGCCCAGTTGTGACTGACACTAATATTGTCTTAGGTTGTCGTGGTGGCACTTTAGCCGTCTTAGATCGCGCCACGGGTGCAATCATTTGGAAAAAACAGGTTAATTCTCGTTTCAGCTATGAGCCAATGGTTTTTGAAAATGAGCTACTCTACTTCGAAAACACAATGGAAGAGGTAAATAACAAGAGTCAAACTGTTGCAAAAGCAAAGCTGGCGTTGCTACAAAATGGAACTGAAAGAGACTTGAAATGGTATAGCAAAATTCGCCCGTGGGACACAAGAGAAGAAGATGCTGAACATGATTTTGTATTGAGTAATTCCCCTATCACCTCTCTAGGCTATTACAAGGGTCGCATATTTGTCTTCCCTCGCCACGGCGGCAACAGAAGCGACTTTAAGATGAACGCCCCCTGGCATGTTGTACATGGCTCTTGGATAATGCTCATTCCGGAAGATCAATTACTAAAACCTGAACAAAAAAAATAATAGGATTTATGATGACAATATTACACAAAACAACAATTGTATTCCTTCTCGCTTTAACTGGATTCATTTTGCCAGTTTATGCACAGATGTTTGACTCTCGAGTTGATTGGGAAGATGGCAAAATACTTCTAAAATCAAAATTAACAGAAGTACCTCCGGCAAGTATCAACTCTGAAACAAATAAAAAAAAGGCAATGCTTAAGAAACTGGAAAACGATCAAACTTCTATGACAGAAGAACGTTCTCCCGAACTTCAAAAAACATTTCTCTTGCAAGTCTGCAAGGATATCGAAGATGCTAATCTATTGTGTAACAACTCTTTGCTGGGAAGCGCTGCAAATGATGTCAAAAGAAGCCAAGACAATCAAGGGCATGTTAACAATCAGCTTACGCGTGCTATTTCCGGCATAAAAGAAGATATTGGTGTTAATTTATCTGTAGAAATAGAAGAACAGAAACAAGATGAAGAGGGCAAAAACTACTATGAAAAAATATGGGATGGTAGTTTGCTAACGACTACAAATGATTATTCTGAAATGTTTCTTGACCGAATAACAGATGACAATAAATCGTATCGCGTAATACTGAAACAATTTAATTATAAAGAGGTATTATACATATATACTAAAAGTAAAATCTGCATGTTTGGTGTCAAATTCACAGGAGAATATCCAAACGATAAGGCCTTCTTAACATTGGGCGTTAAACCAACAAAAAAACAAGAAAAGCCTATACCAGTTGAGATCAAGTTAAGGGACAGTGATGCTAACCTTGTTTATAGTGCTGAAGACAGCATCATATCCGGCAATGAAGAAACAATTTACTATTCCTATAATATTATTCCACAGGAAGGCAGCATTGGTCCGTTTGAAGCTGAAATCAACATCGACAATGATGATTTGTCATTTAATGCAAACCTAAAGTTGTCTATACCAAATAGCCTTATCCCGGTGAGTAGTTTTGAAGATGGTCATCCTTCGCTATGGTTCACGGGGAATGGAGACCCCACCCGCAAACGCACAAGTAAAACCTACGACTCATCTCATATGGCGGAGATTTTCCCTGTTGCCTACCCGCAACTAAAATGGAATACAGAAGAAAAACGTAGCGGAAGTCAATCTTTGGAACTTGAATATAATTTCAATACAAATGCTGTTGTATGGAGTCGACTGAATTTGCCTGGAAATGCAACATATCTTTCTGTTTGGGTGAAAGGGAATAACTCCAATGATAAACTGTTTATTCATTATGTGGATAAAATCAATTACACACTACCAAGCTGGGCAGCCAATCCAAACACTGGAGATGAGTTTATTTGTAAGTTAAATTTCTCCGAGTGGCAAAAATTTAGAATCCCTGTTTATGGGGATGGTTTGGCAATTCCATCGCGTATGGGCTCTACAAAATATGTCGATGCACCAATTGCTATAATGGCTTTCCGTGTTGAATCAAGAAATATGGACAGAGGTAGGACAGGTGAACCAACTGCAATTTTCTTTGATGACATATATGTTGAAACGCAAACTATGCAGGAAGAACGCTTGACTATGGAATTAGTGCAGAACGAAGATACTCTCTCTGAAAACAGCTCTGTAAAAATTTCAATAGGCAATGGTACTGGCAAAGATTTATCAGGCGGTGAAATTACTATTCTTGTTAAGGAAGATAACAAAGTTGTATATAACAACAAAGTGGAAATGCCATCTAAGAAAGATGCTTTCACTGTCAGAGAGTTTAGCCTCAAAGACATCAATTCTATGAAGCTAAAAGGCCCTGTAACCATTGATTTTATGTATGCTGACAATACTGTTCCTGGTGCCAAAACCAGCAAGCAGGCTGTCTTTAAAAGATCATCTCAGGGTGGAATGTATCAAGACTTTGAGTTAGTCGATAGTTTTAACAGTCTTAATCTGAGAAACAAAGAAATTGGTGAATCTGTTTCAACTTTGGTTCCAAATGGCAAGGGCAAAGCATTGTCAATTGAGGTGAAAGGTGATGGACTTAATAACAATGCATTGTTGCACCCGTCGCTACCTGGCATTCCTGACCAGATTACTATGAAGGTCAAAGGAAACGGCAAACCAGTTACAATGCAGGTAGCATTCATTGACAGTAGTCTCACAGGGATAAATATTTTACCTTATAATGTTTTCTGGACAAAACCTATAAAGGTTAACTGGGAAGGATGGAAAGAGATCACGATTTCTGCTCCAACAATTCCGGCACATTATGACGATAAAAACTACTATTTTTATAGAAAGCCATGGTATCCCTTGAATCTATTAGTGGAGGGATCTGTGGAAAAAACAGTTGATCAAGCTCAGCTGCTTATAGATGATATTAGAGTTACTACTCATCTGGAACCAAAAAAAGAATTGTCGATTGCGGTTGACTTTCCTGATACTACCCTACTCTATCAAATTGATGCTCCTTTGATATTGAAATTTAATAATTTGGGTGAAACTCGAAAAATCAAGGGAGAGTTTGAACTTCGTCATATTCAAGGATTTGTAGCAGCAGAAGGAGCTTTTGATTTTGAGATGAAAAAGGGAGAACTGTTACGAAAAACAATAGTTCCTAAACTTGAAGCTGGTATATATAATTTGACTATTACTGGTGTAACTCCCATACCTGAGAAAACACTCATTGAAGTCATTGATGTAAAAAAAATCTTTGGAGACAGCCCCATGACAACACTGTCTGACCCCGTTGCTCTACGTAGGCAATTGTCATTAATGAAAGAAAAACTATTGGTTGACTGGGATAACAGCGAAGGTGCTCCATACCTTTTCAACTACAACTGGTTCAGAAAGACTGCTGAAACAGAAAGCTTGAATGGTGTATTTTCCATACAACCTTTATTCGGATATTCTGCTGACTGGGCGGGACTAGAAGCACAAGAAAATATTGCCAATAATACCTACGTGAGAAACAACCCAAATTCTATTCAGATACCTTATCGACTGATTGACTGGGACATGTTCATCCGAGAGATGGCGAGAGAGTTTAACAAGGATTTCGACGAATGGATATTCTGGGAAAACCCGGATCTCTATGAATCTCCGCAGGGCATCCCTACTGATCAATATGCCGATATGCTAAACATCTTTTACAAATGGGTTAAATTATACGACCCTAAAGCCAAAGTTATTGCAGGTGGATTTAATTTTGACCAGGCTTTACCTTATCTGGATAAAGTTATTTCTGACGAGGAGACCGGAAAACCAAATCCAGAAAAACTTAATTTTGATGCTATAGCAATACAGATGAATATAGGTGAATTAGCTCCAGAACGTGCTGATCTCGAAGGTTTCCTTGACGACCTAAATAAAACTTTGCAAATTTCAAAGAATAAAAAAGAGATTCACATAGCAGAGCTGGATTGGGCTATTGGAGACTACCTATCCCCCCTAGAACAGGCCGCTTATCATATGCGCGCTCAGCTTATCTTAAACTCTCGAAATGCTAATAGACATATGTTTAAACTGCTCAATGGCGGTAATAGCTTCAAAAATTACGGAGTATTTTGGAAACAGCTGTACGGAAACAATGAATTGCTCCAAACTTTCAGACCTAATATGGTTCCTAAGCCTTCTTATTTTGCACTAATACAAACCCAACATTTCCTTAAGGAATGGTCATTTGTGAAACCTGTTAAAATCTGCGACTTGAACTGGGACTCAAATCGCGCCTATATTTACAAAAATTCAGCTGGGAAATTATGCGTGGCATACTGGAGAACTAAATCTGACATACGTTCATATACAACACCTGATACCTGGAAAGATGTGATATACAAGGATGGCTTTTCATTTGACCTCAAAGACAATACGCAACTCAACTTTTCCACATTACCCGTATTTGCATATTTTCCTGAAAATTATTCCATGGGACAACTCGTATATGAACTGCGTACTCTGAAGACTGTAAATAATGATTTTTCGGTCATTGCCAGTATTCATCCCGCGGAGGAAGATTCAAAACAACGGGCTGCATATAAGGCAAACGGCAAATTAACCACTCAATTTAATACTGGTATCATTCCAGGTGGGGAACGTATAACCGAAAACTTCACATTTGGTATCACTCAGGAATCATTCCAATTCAACATGCCTATAGCCGGCAATGTTCTTCTTTCGCGTATATGGTTGATGGATGATGCGGGACAGGTACTCAACATTTCCTTAAACGATGCAGAGCCAATTCAATGGGACTTGCAAAAAGGTGAAGGCGATTTCTCGGGTATCAGAAATTCAACAATTGTTCTAACAGGCTGTAAAGCCGGTGTAAATACTGTTAAAATTGATTTTCCACAACCAGACAACACAGGCTTATATCGTATAACTCCTCTGAATAATGAGTATGTGAACCTGGACAAGATAGGAATAATTAAAACTCAACAGGCAAAAGGTGATTTATTACTCTACAATTCTGTTGCATCTACTCCTCTAAAAATCACTGATACACTATACAAAAGAGGATTGGGAATGCATGCAAATGGTTTTATAGAATACCCACTAAATAAACAATTTAAAAAACTAGAAGTAACTCTGGGAATTGATGCTGTTACAGAAGGTAGAGGAACGGTTAAAGTCAGATTTATTGCTGACGGTAAAGTTGTTAAAACTACTGATATCATTAATGGTTTCACAGAACCTCTAGCTATATCAATTGACAAACTAGACAATATAAACCGTCTCCTAATCGTTGTTGATGATGCAGGGGATGGTGAAAAGATGGATTATATTGATCTCGTCGATGGAAAACTATTTTATAAGGTACTGTAAAAAATTCTATGAAAACTTATGAAAACAATATTTATACAGATTAAGAACATCTAACATCGACCCAGCTACTAAGCTGAAAAACTTAAACTACAAATTTAACTTAGTTACTATTTTAGTAGCTGGGCAACGTCCAATTTTGAATAAGAGCCTATCGGCTCAATACAATTGCAAAGCAATTAAGAAGCCCTGAATGGGCGAAATAACATAGCCTAGGGCAACGCCCTAGGTAACATAAAAAAACAGAGGTTTTACCTGCCCACGGCAGTGTCTTTCATTCATTATTGGATGTTCGACTTGTCAAGCCGTAGGCATTNCGAAGGCTGATGTTGAATGGCCTGTCCGGCGAAGC
>JGI1221J13441_10000322_pt1 | contig 22432 bp, 26 predicted proteins | sample LakVidmifraction_4_FD_13441 | JGI IMG/M metagenome (IMG submission 13441) | reverse complement strand
GAGTCAGAATAATGGCCCCGGTGAACGGGCTTTTGACGCCGCCGATTGTGTGAACCCCAGCGTCTGTAACCAGCAGGGTGCACGCGGGGTCACGAAATAAAACCCGTCGACCGTTATATACAGGATGCTTGAATTGGGCGAAAAGGTCCGGGGTAAGTGTTTCAATCCGGTCATACGGACCTGAAGTATATGGACCCTCCGCAATCAAAGTGAGCGATTGAACCCGTTGTCCACCTTCTATTGATTGTGTTCTTGTATTTGCTTTAATTAATTTCATATTAAGCTCCCACAAAAGTGCTATCCGAAATGGTCAAAAAACCAGTCATGACGGTTTCTGAATATCCAGCACTTTCAAGCCGAATTTCGTGGGGATATTGCCCCACTTCTTGCGTCGTATCAGCAACGATAAAATCAATGCTAATCAAACCTCCGGCCTCATCATCAACCGTAATCCCAGATCCTATGTTAAAATCTAAAACAACACTTTGTCCCGATGGATCTAGAACTCGATAGCCGATATCCATGCCGGCTAAATCGAGTGCATCACCTCCATCATCCGTAATGGCAACTGAAACCGTGTTAGCCTCTCCTTCATGAAATTGTACGTTTGCATTCTTCATGCGTTTTACTCCCTGAAATTGTAAGACTTAATTGCTTAAAAGATGCCATGCACATGACGGCGGTAGTCAATATAATCGCGCGCGGTTTCGTGCGAGATATCACCCGTAAACATCACAGGCATCGCGAGCTTGTTGCTCGCTCTCCCGATCACGATATCACCGAGCGTGTCGTTATTACCGCCTGGAATAGCGACATCGCCGACGTCGACACCGTTCAAATACAGGGTCATCACGTCGTCTCGGCAAAGCACCACGACGTCGAACCATCCGGTTGTGCCGTCGCCGGCGTCGGGTGCCGAAACGGTAAGCGTTTTTGACGCCGAAACCGCGTTGAAGTGGATAACACTAATGTTTGAGCCAAGTTTCTGGATAGCAAACCTGCCGCCCTGGAGCCACGCGTTTCCGCTGTCCGAACGGCTCGCGTTTATTGCAATTGCGACCATGAAATCGTCGGATGCTGGGATAGCAACCGGTGCCGTCGATGTCATTGATTTGTTGCCGGTAAAATCAACAGCGCTCAGCCCGGCCGCCGGCACATCGCGCATCATCTCGGGGCGTTGCGAGCCCGAGGATTCAAAGCCAATCGCGTCGCTGCTCGGCTCGTTGGTCCCGCGCGACCACGTATCGACCAGGCCGCCGTCGTAGTGCGCGCCGATCCACGCATCGCCCAAAGCCACCGGCTCAAGCACCGATTCGAGGTTCTGATAGGCCGCCTCCATGACCTGGACGGCCCAGACCTTTCGCCCCGCGCCGCCCCACGGCTCCACGGTTACCCGAATCGCCTGATAGTCGATGTCGGACACCACGAACCAAAGACGCGTCCAGCCCCTCGCCGCCGGGCCATACATATCTTTCTCGACAGTCCCGGACAGCCCCGACTCGTACCAGAAACCGAGCGTCACTTTGAGATAGACCGCGACCTCAGACTCGACCGCGACGCAGACCAGGCTCTTGCCAGCGAGCCCGCGATTCTCGACCCTCGAGGGGCCCATTATTCCGTTATACCCCAAATCATTGGCACCCGAGGCGACGTCAAACCCGCCGATCTCTTCCCACGACTGCCCGCCCAGGCGCGCACCCGTCGTAGCCCACCCAAAGTTCGCATCCCCCGAGATATTGACCAGGCCATCCGACCGGATAACATTCCCGTAGCCGTACTCCCCCAGGCCCGATGCGCTGCGTTTTGTATCGATGGTGATCATGGATGCCCCCACACAGATAGCGCCGTCGCGACGAGCGTGCATTGGTCGATTTCGGCGCCGCTAGGCCCCCAGATAAGCGCGCCCCCACCACCCGGAAGCGGGTGCGGCGAGCCAGCTATGACCGCCTGGACCTGAACCTCTAACGGAAGCGCCGCGTCATAGGCCGGCAGTTCAACTTCGTGGCGCATTTTTAACAGCTTATCCCCAAGCGCCCGCTGTCGGTGGTCGGTGCCCTCACAGTAGGCGAGGTTGTCGCCAAGCCCGTAGGACCCAATCGCGTTGAGGCCGTAGTGCGCAAGGCCCAGCGTTCGCAAAAGGTGGGATTCTGATTTGTAGTTCGTCGGCGTCCAGTCGGGATCGTGCCCGGTCTTTATCTGCGCGAGCTGCACCCCGCCTTGTTTGATGTCGATCTGGAGTTCGACCGCCACGGTATCTACACCACGCGCCGCCGTGTCCTCAAAAGACTCCGCCACGCCGTACGCGCGCGACCAATAAATCGGAAGCGCATCCAGAGCGATGCTCACCCGAGAAAACGCGTGGCGCCCCGACGCGCAGTGCGTGTGGATACTGAGCGGTTTCGCCTGATTTCCCATCCGGTACTGCCAGGCGTACTGGCGCGCATCCCACACAATCGTAAGCTCGGTATCGCTGAACTCAGGGCGTTTGGGCGGCAGGCCAAACACCAGGCATTGCGGGCGATTCAGCGCACCATCGAGTCGCGACTTGATCCCCTGCACCGCACGCCCCCGCGTGGGNTGGATCGGCCTGATTTCGTCGCGCGTGCTCATCGATAGACCTCATGCATCTGCATGCTTATTGGCTGGATATACGACGCCACTAGCTTCGCTCCGTAGCTCTCGGAGGTGTAACGCACCAAGTTGCCGTCGACACGCATCGCCCGACCGGCGACGCCGGGCCACTTGAAGACCGGGTCATGAAAGCTTAACAGCTCCTTATTCTCGCCGGCGGCACCTTCAATAACGCCCAGGCACGTGATTTCGTTCGCGTCCCACACCGGCGCCGAGCTTGCGGCGCCTTCGTCAAAAAAACCGTCGCGCGTGACCTTCATATAGTCGCCGCCCGATTCGGCCTCGAGCGACTGATAATCGATCACATAGGGCTCAACCAGCGGGTTTTTATTGAGATCGGCACCGATCTTTGCAGGCGTTCGAGACCGAATTTCGAGGTTCAAATAACTCATGCCACCGCGCCCGCCGAACTGCGTCAAAAGCTCGCTGTTCACATTGTGCGTGATTTTATACAGGCCCCACGCACCGCCGTAAGCGCCGCCGAGCTTCGGGAATAGCTCGGTCGCGTCATCTTGAGCGGTCTCAGTCCCCAGACTCAACCGCATATCAACGGGCAGGTCGCTATACGGGACCGACTCGCCGTTATCGAAGTTGGAGTTCGACACCCGGCACAAAATAGACATCTCGAGTTTATCGAGCCCCGGGCTCACCCAGTACGGAACGCGCAGGATATTGAGCGGGCGCGTGACCGTGCAAAACGGGCGGAAACGGTGCGAATCGGTGTCCGTGGTGCGTACGTCCCAGGTGTAGCTCACGTGGTTTCCGCGCGTCTCGTGGACGTGGTTCACGTTGTCGAGAAGCCGGTTCAGAAGAAACGCATCGAGGGGCTTTCCTGGGTCCGCCGCGCGATCATCAAGCCATTTGAAATCAGACATATTCATCTCCCGGGTCGCCGCTTAGCTCGCCGTTGCCGTCGGCGAGAAAGGCGGTCTTTCGATTTTTGGTAGCGTTTTGATAAAACCCGATGGCAAGGGCCGGGTTGTCGTATTCTGGGTAGTCGACATGCCTTAATTGGCGGTCATCGCTGGACTGGATAAGGTCAACAAGCCCGCCTATCTCGAGGTCGACGCCAAGCGCCGCCAGCACCATCCCCGCGCGCACTTCGGGCGCAGGCATCCCGTAGGCGTCGACGATCGCCACATCGTCGCCGGCCAGAAATCCAGATTCGCCGCCACTTGTTGCGTATTTTGCAACATCTAAGTCGATCGGCGAGCTCGCGCCGGCGTCGAGGATCTGACACCCCGGCCCAATCAGCATCGCCGGGCGATCCCCTCGGTCCCACGAAGACAATACGACGTCTATCTGAACCGAAAGATCCGAAAAGTTGACCGTCTTTGAGACGATTACGCCCGCAAAAGTTATGCTCGTATCGTTGGGGTGAACGCGCTCGCCGTCGGGACCCACAAGGCCCGGCGCCGGGAGGTTATCCTCGTCCGTCCCGATCACCACCCAATCCAAAAGCCCCGGCACACGCCCCGGCCCGTTGAGTCCTCGCCATGTGTCGGCACGCGACAAAAGGGGCACCACGCACGTGAGCGTCGGCGGCCGGGTGCGCCGCTTCGCCGCCTGCTCAGATAGCCACAGCTCCACCGACTCGCGCCGAGACTTGAACAAAACGCCCTGGTTGTAGGTGTGCGGTGACGACGACCCGAGATAATCCGTGCGATTCCCCGCAAGCTGGGACGCCGTGATCGTGTCCGGGTCGCCGCCGTAGGGTGTCACGCCGATATTGGCGCTCACTCGAGGGACCACCGTGTCGACGTGATAGTCGATCGCGATCGACTCAGGCGTGATAAATACGAACGCATCGCCGCCGGGGTGCGCGAGCTCGCCGACCGTGTCGTAATTCCACGACTCAATCAACTTGAGCGTCAACAACCCCTCAGAATTTGGGACGGGGCGCATCCCAAACGGCGTTAGCAGCCGATTGATGATGACATCTTCAAAGGAAAAATTATCATCCCAATTTAAGATCAGCCGATCGATGGGCGCCGGATGATTCATAATGACCTCAAACCACCCGGCCATATCGATTTGAGCGACCGGGATGCCGAGACCCCAGTCGCGCCGAAGCGTGTCGTGGGTACCGTTGGTCCCGGTCCCCGTCGAGCACATGAGCTGCAGCGCGATCACCGCCGCGTGATCCGGTCGCGTCGCCGATTGAGAGAACGACGAAAACACTACATTGTCGGTGCCCACGCCGTTTTGCTGCTCTCTCAGAAAACAAACGAGCTCCCTAACTGTGGCGTCAGGCGGAATCGGTGTGAGTTCTTTTTCATCATGTGAAGTCAGGTCAAAGGGCGTCGGGTCATTAAGATTATCAATCGATTCAACGTAGCTGGTCATCCTGACCAGGCAGTCCCCAATCTGGAACATCCGCTTACTTTGAGGAACACCATCCGGCTGCATCACGACGCTGATTTCGTTGCCCGGCTTATAGTCGCCCTCGACCTGCCAGGCTGTATTGGTCCCGCCCTTGGCGTCAAAGAGCAGCGCGAGCGTGTCGGCTCCGCCAAGCGCGATCGTCGCCTGCTCAGCGTCGAGCCGGATCGTGTGGAGAAGACCCTGCCAGATCGTCTCGACGGTCTCGCGCTGGTTGTCGAAGAGGCGAAGGCGCATGCGCCGGTTCAGGTAGTAGGGCGGAGACGCGTAGACGTCGGCGCCGTCGAGATGCTCCTGCTCCGTCGACCCGGCGAAACCTCGATCGGCCGGTCTGCTGTATTCGTCTCCGGCTCCCGGGCCGAATGACGAAATGCGGAGGGATTCATCGCCGATCCAGAAGACGTCGCCGACCGACGGCGGCGTCGATAGCTTGAGGCGAACACCATACCCAAAATCGCGCACAAGCGACCCGGCCGGGCGAGATGCCGTCGAGCAAAGCGCGCGCAGCGATTCGGCCTCGGCAGATATCGAAAACCCCGGAGCGTTCAGGCCAAGTTGACCCGTCCAGAAATCAGCCGAGCCCGAGATGTTCGTCGGGATGGTCTGCTCGTTTAGCGGCTCGGAGATCACGCGGTAGTCGTCGACCCCCGACCCCGAAAATACGGGTGTATCGCCCCAGACCCACATGATCGCGCCATCGGGGTTGTCGCGGCTCGCCACGCCCTCGATATCAAGGCCCAGCGAGAAGCGCTGAAATTGGGTGTTAAAAAGATTCATGCGGACCTCCTATGACCTGGCAAATAAGATCGATATCGTAGGTGCGTGAAAGCTCGGCGCGCTCGGTCAGCGTGCGCTCAAACTCGTCCATATAGTCGCCGGCCGCGCGGACGATCTCATAGTCACCCACGCCGATATCCTCACCGTCGGTGTCGTGCATCACCAGGCACGGCGCGCCCGTTGAGAGCCCGGCCTGCCACACGTCCCACCACAGGTTATTTGCGTCTCCCACGGCGAGGCGCGCCACCGCCTGATAGTCCGCATGGTCAACACCGCCCGGATACACGACGCCAGCCGGCGCAAATTTGTAGTTAAAGCGCCTGAATTTGTGCGAGCCCCACCGCTGATTGAGCCGCGTGCGCTCGCTAATGCCGGGGCCTCGAAACTGAGTCTTTGTGTAGGTCGCCTGCTTATATGAGACGCCGTCACGCGGTTCCAGCCACGCCCCGAAGGTCGTAAACGGGTGAAAGTGATCAGACATCGCCTCAGAATCCTCCTCGCTCAAGCCAAGCGCGCGCCGAAGTGTGTCGCTAAATGCAGCGTTTGAGGTCACCCAGGAGAACGGCCACGTCGCATAGAATCTAACGCCACCGCCGCCAAACGCGTAAGACTCGAACGGGATTGAACCCTCAAATACAGACGTCAAACCCGACGCGCTAAGGGCTGATTTGACGGCCGTTAGAATGGACGGAAACCCCGGAATAGATCCGTCATAGTTGTAATAAACGCCCGGCGGAACTGCCTGCGTCGTGGTTACAGCGTCCTTCTTAACGACAATCGTATTGTTCGTATCGTCCAAAACGATCGGATAGAGCCAGCGGTCTCGTGCACTCATTGCGCCCCCATCGTCATGCGCGATGCGCGAGACATAGCCCGGTCGACGCGCCGCTGCGCCGCGACGTTGCCATCGAGGAACGTCGCGCCGCTAAAGTTGTAGACGTTCGTCTCTTTACCCTCGTCTCGCGCATCTTTGAGCGCCCTCAAATTCGCCTGATACATCCCTTCGTAGGACTCCGCGCGCGACGGGCCTTGCGGTGCGCTTGGCGCAGCAACGCTCGCCTGGCTACCGCCCGAACCGCCCATCGCAGCGTTCGCGCCGTAGATAGCAGCGCTCGTGAACGCGGCGATCGAGCCCGGGATATTACCGTACGCGATGCTCAGAAAGCCTTGCGCAGTCGCCGCGATGCCCATTATTCCGTTAAGCACCTTCTGGGACGCGCCTTGCGACGCCGCAAAGGCTGCGACTGACTGCGCCCCGGCCGCAGCCGCTTGCTCTTGGGCCTGCCCGCTCGCCTTCGCCTTTTTACCGGCGAGCGCGTAGTTGCTCCCGATGTCGGTGATAGACCCGTACAGACCGCCAAGCCCCTCCATGCCATCGATCGAGGCCGAAGAAATCGCGCTCGAGATCGCCTGGCCCATGCTGCGCATATTGGCGACAAGACCCTTATAGGCGTCCTCTTGCTCTTGGATTCGGCGCAGCTTCTGGGCGTGCTGCTCTTGGTCACGAAGCTTCTTTTCTCCGTCCAGATCGCGCTGGCGATTGGCCTGCTCGTGGTCAAGGGCCTTCTGGACGTCGAAATAGGCTTGCGTGCTTTGCAGTTTTGATTCGGTTCGGGTGATCTTTCCAGCGTTGAGCTCCTGCTCAATCTGGTCCAACTCAAGCAGATATTTGGCCTCGGCTTTTGCGCTCATTTCTTTGATATGAAGAATATCAAATTGAGCATCCGCGACGTAATTTCGCCAATCCAGCGCCGCGGCTTTGGCGGCTTCGGCGTCGGCTTCGGCCTGCGCTCCATCGATGATCGACGAAAGCGGGGAGGTCGGATCGGCCGGAGCGCCCGGAGCGCTCGGCTTGCTGGTTTTCTTCTTCTTTTTAACCTTCTTTAGAACAGGCTCCCACATGGCAAATTCTTCTTGGACACCTTCTGTAAACCCGTTGAAGAATTCTGTTGCACTCACTCCACTTGCTTCCTTAAAGGCTGCCCCCGATTGGGCTAAGGCACTCACGACTAGAGCTGCCGTATAGTCCCCAAGAGCATTCTTGGACCCTTCAACACCCCTCTTCAACGCCTCTTGATCTTTTAGATAATCTCTAAGCGCTTCACCGGCTTTATCAGCTTCTTGAGACTGAAGCCCGTAAGCCCCTATAGCCTCATTCGTCGCTATTGTAAGATCAAGCTGCTCTTTACTCACATCGCCTAGCGTATCCTTAAGAGAATCCCCCGAAGATTCCCACTGACCAAAACCAACCCGCATCATGTGGAAAAGAGTTGCCTGTTCTGGCGTCCCGGCTGACATATTGGCCATTGCGTCCGATACAACGTCTAAGCCCTTCGCAGACTTTTCAACGCTCGCGGCAAGGCCGGACAGAAAAGACCCAGCTTCATCGTTAGCGGCACCTAGGGTTGCAACAGACCCGGCCGCATTCGCTGCCGACAGAGAGAAATGCCCCATCGCCTCACTCACAGAATCCATCTCGACGCGCATCGCTTTAATGTTGCGAATTTGCGGGTCCATCGACGCGGTAGCCCCGCCGACTTTATCGCGAAGAATGACCATCGCGGCCGCAGCGCGATCGCTTGCACTCGTGAGCTTAGCCAACTCCCTGGACTGCTCTTGGGTCAAAATGCCCATCTCCATCAATGGCTCGACTTGCCCGGTCGCCGCTTGCCCGACCTTTTTAGACACCGCGGCGAGGTCTTCACCCGACGCAACCGACGCATCGACCGCCAAGGAATACCAGTCCATCGCCTCTTTGGTGTCTCCAAGACGAAGCACCAGGTCGCTCATGGATTTTTGCTGGACGTCGTAACCGATGCCGGCCGCGTCGACCGTTTTAGAGATCAACTCGTTTGACGCCGCCAAATCTTTCGCCGATGCCCCCATGTTTTTGAGCGTAAACTCGTAGCTCGTCGCGGCGTCTTTGGCGCCAATATACGCCTCAACCGACGCCGAAACCTTGGCATGAAGCTGCTGGATGCCTGCCATCGCTGCCATCGTCCCGACTTTGAGATCTCCGAGCTTTGTTCCCAAACCCTTGGACGACTTACCTGCCTTGCCCATAGCGGTAGACGTATCATCCAGGCCCTTTTCGGCGCTCTTCAGGCCCTTGCGAACCTTTTTTAGATCGGCCGACGCCTTGTCTCGAACGTTGTAATCGACAACTAGCTTTTCAGTGGCCATAACTTCGCCTCTACAGGGGAATGCCTGCGCTTCTCATCATCTCGCGTGTCTTCGTAAGCTCTTCGCGTTCTCGGTGCTGCTCAGTCTGGGATTTGAGGCGGTGCATATCGACCATCTGCGCGACCTCATGCATCCGATAAGGCAGATCCATAAGGGACGCCCTGGGGTGACTATGCGGCGTGTATGAAGAAATTGAAGGCGGCTCAAGATAGGTGATGTATGCGCGGTATAACGTCACCGCGACCGGCGCGATATCCTCGTACTCGCACCCGAATTCAGCCCTATCGCCCTCGATCTCACCGGCGCAGATCGGGCATGCACAGCCATCGCCAAACAACAGGGCTAAATAGCTGTTCAGGGCTTTTTTTCGGAAGCCTTCAACTGAACCGATCGCTTGATCTCGCCGTACAACTCGGCAACCTCATAAGGGGTTATCGCGCCCATGATCTCGAGCTGCGCCGCCGCGTCGAGATCGGCCCACGCTTTAACGGATTTCCCATCGGTTCCAAGCACGCCGTCAATGGTGATAAGGTGCGCCGAAATAAACTGGAATACCGGCCTGATATCATCGGATGAAATGCTTGATTTCAGGTCACTAAACCGGGGGCGCCACGTCTTGCGCGCACCCTCATCGAGCCGACTAATCAGCTCGGCAAGGAGAGTTTCATCCGGGTCATCATCCGGCGTTGTCACTGCGTGTAATTCGGCGAACAGGGCGGCTTTATCGCGCTCCCATTTCTTCCACTTTTCGTTGAACTCAGCCGCCTCAAGCTCAATGTCCAAGACTTCGGGGTGCGTCGGTTTTCGGTAGCCAAACTCCACCTCAATCGAGTCAGATTCCCACTGGTCAAATACGGCGTTTGATTGTCCGATCTGGAAGGCCATAATAATCCCTTAAGTGAAAGTCACGGTGAGCCCGCCCAGGCAAGTCAGCGGCGTGGTGTGTTCATAGTTTCCGCCGGCGAGCGTCTTCGAGTACGCGCCGATCACCGTGTCGATGCCGACAAGCTCAACCGTGTCGGTGCCGTCGGTCACGGTGATTTTGACCTCTCCGGAGTCCTGCGGGCCGGGCGCGGGTTTGACCAGCGGCCACAGCCGGGTCCACTCACCGGATTTGAATGTGGTGCTCCCGCCGGGTTTGCTCGCCTCCGCGAGATACAGCCCCACCTGGTCAACGCTCGCCGTCGCGCTCAGATCGTGATCCTCGTCGATGGTCATGCCAGTGCCGAGCTCAATCTCAGTGATCCCGAACGCGTCGCCGGCGTATGTGTAGGCGATCGACTGGCACTTGAGCCGGTTTTTGCCGCCGCTATATTCGGTAGGGGTCGAGATAGTCTCGAGCACGGTCGACTTTTCGGCATATTGACCGACGCCTTCAAAGGACAACCGGACGTCCTTGCCATCTGTGAACATCACCTTCCATGTACCGCGAACGCCGGTGATGGCGCGCACGTAATAGTCGCCCGACACATCATCGCGAGTCGCCTCGTACACCGTCATCGAGGGCACGTCGGTCATCGAGCGCCCAAACGCCACCTGATAGGCGGCACTGCTCGCGGCCGAGATCGTCTCAGCACAATTCGATGCCTTAAACAGCACATCGAGCCCGGGGGGCGGATCGCCAGCAGCATCCGCTTTGCCCACAAGATACGTGGTAAACGAGAGCGCGGTCTTCTCGGGAACGCGCAGAATCTGCCCGCCCAGCCCATCGGCCGTCATCTCTTCGGGCCCGATCTCCTGGGTCGTCTCTTGGATCTCCGGTTGCCCGATAATGCCGAGCCACTCCGTAGGGAGCGACCCGACAAACGCGTCGACGCCGTGGTCGGTCTCGCTCTTAATCGCGATTAAGTGCCTTCCTGACATACTCATTATTTAATCCTGGTAAGTTGGGGTCTGAACCGCCACATGCTGCAGCGCCTCGAATCGGATTCCGGCCTCTCGATAGATGCCCGAATCCTCGTTGATTGGGTCGGACACGCCAGCGCCCTCGAGCGTGACCTGGCTGATATTATCGCCGTCGCAAAGATGTTTCGCGCAGATATCCTGCAAGATGCCGCGGTATTTCTCCGCGCGCGCTTCCATCCACTCTTCCATCATGAGCTCGCGCCCGCCGGCGGTGCCCGGAAGCGTCGCGCCGATGGAGCGGCGCAAGATGATCGCGACGGTGATCGGCGTCGCCTGATTATAAAGCGCCTGATTCGCCGAAGCGTCGAGCAGGTCACTCGGACCCAAAAACACCATCACGAACACATCCGGGTTCCCCAAATGCTCGCTCGCACCATCCAGGGAGCCCGTTCGCCCGATAATATAAGAGCGCTCAGTCGGCGCCGGAATCGGGTAGTCGGTTGAGGAGCGCGCGGCGCAGTACACCGGCAGCTCGCGCTGCAACACGAACTCCACGCGCGCCTTGAGCGCCTCGATACTTTCTGAGATAGGTATTGGCATAGTTGTCACAGGTTTTGACGGACATCGCCGATTCGTTTGCCGCTGCTGGCGAGTTCTCGTCCGATATAGCGTTGCATATAGGTCAAAAGGCGCTTGTTCATCTGCGGGCTATTCGGCATCAATGAGCGCCCCGGGTAGGACTCGCCGGCGGGCCCAACTCCGCCAACCGTGAGGCGCTTGGCGTAGGGAACCGAGGTGCCGATCGACACCCTGTTGCCGGTCATCTTGAAATAATGGAGCGGATCTTTAGCATCGGTGAGAGACGGATAAAGAACCTCTTTTCCGCCCGCCTTATCCCAGCGAAACATCTCAAGATGCCCAACCTGGGCCTTCTTCGAGGCCGCGTATTTGGGCTCGCCAGAATAGTCCCAGCTCTCACCCACGAGGCGACCGCCGGACTTAATCAGCGCGGCGGCGTTCTCGAGAAACCACGGGTGGATTACATCATTGACCAGGCCGGGCCACATGTTCTGAATGTCCAGATCATCGGCGACGCCGATCAGCGCAGAAAGCGCAGCGCGAGCGTCCTTTGCACCGCCAAGGTGGACCTCAAGCATCGCCGCCTCCCTTTTTGGGCTTCGGCGTCTTCACTGCCTGAAACCAGTCGGGGTGCGCAGTGAAAAGCTTCGCCGGCACTTCGCCGACGCCGCCCGATTCAATCACGATATCGCCGACCTTTAGCCGGCACGATCTGAGCAGCTTGATCTTCTTCATGATCACCATCCTTTGAATGTGTCGGCGCTCCACTTCTTGGGCGTCTCGGTCGTCACACTCGAAATCACCACCGACGCAGGGTCCTGGCTATCTCCGAGCGAGCGCGGGTCGGTGCGAATGCGCTTATCCACCTGGTCAAAAGCCTTCTCAAACTCAACGAGCTTGGAGCCGGTGATGCCCGCAGATTTGAGCGCCTGCGCCGCCGCGTAGCCAATGACACCGCGGCGCACGAGCTGCGCGCCGTTGGCGAGAAGCCCCGTTTCCGGGTCAATCCCGTGGCGCTCCAGGAGCGAGTTGATGATGCCCGCGCCCTCGGTAATCCAATGGCCAATATCGACCGTGTTTACCGGGCTCGAGGACGCGGTCACCCCAGACGTATCAAACGGAAGAGCGCCCAAGACGATGTTCACGTTGACGTTATGAATCTCGACGATCGCGACCATCACTCACCCCTGATAAGCGCGAGCATTTCATCTCGGCCCATGTTCCAGTTGGCGAGATCCGGATCTACGTCCTGCGCTGCGGCGTACAAATCCTTGCGGCTCATCTCCTCGTATTCCGGCTCGTCGACCACCGCGTCAACCTCCGGGTTGACCGTAGCCGACTCCGGAGCGGCGTCTTTGGTGGTCGCGCGCTCGCTCTCGTTTTTAAGTATAAGGCCGCCGTTCTTGTATCGATATGTTTTGCCCATAATGTTTCTCTCAATATTGGTTTTGTAGTGGAGTAAAAGCGCGCGCCGGTAATCGTACCGGCGCGCCATGAAAGCCGAGATCAGGCGACGTCGACGATCGCCACCGACATCTCGGGGTAGACCGTGTTGATGTCGTAAATCCGTTTCCCCTTGAGGTTAACGACATCGGTGTCATCGTCGAAATACTCCCAGACCGCCTGGTAGTTTTTCTTATCCCGGTACTGGATGTTGTTTTTGTGCCCGATATAGCACACTCCAGTGAACAAGAATTCGGCCTTCAGCGCGTCCGTCACAGCGCCATCCTGGTACTGGCGATCGCCGATCCAGATTTCCATACCGTTGAGGTGATCGCTCAGCAAATCCGACAACTGAGCGTCGGTGACTTTGGCGCGACTGGCGACGGCACCGAGCACCGACTGAACGATCTGTGGGTGAGATTTGAGAACCTTCGCCCGATCGTGCGACAGAACCAGGATGCCCTGGGGTCCCATGCAGAATGCGCTCTTTGCAGCGGCCTCGAAGACGCCCAGCGGGTCGGACGCATCGTCGTCAAACGTCTCATTGGTTGTGGCCGACAACTCGAGCTTCGTGACGTCTCGGAAGTCAGCCAGAAGGCCTTCGCCCCTCATGATGCCGCCCAAAATGGTATCGAGCCCGTGCTTGATGCGCCGGTCGACCAGCGGGTAAAGAAATTTTTCGACCTCATTGAACAGCGCGGTCCCCTTCAGGCCCTCGGGGTAGTCGGTTTTGGCGCGAGCCTTCCTCAGTTGGTAGCCTCGATCCGTCAGCGCGACGCCGACATTCGGGGTGCCGCCTGCGTCAAGCGCGACGTCAGCCACAGTGTCCGCAGTGGCGCTATCCGAAAGAACCGACGGCAAATCAAACGCCTTGATGACGCCTTTGATGGCCGTAATCTGGTCGGCCGGAACGATATAGCAGAGCTCGTCGGTGAAAGAGCGGTCCAGGTTCTTATCTTCCTCCAGACCCCGTCCGATATTGGAGACCTGTTGCTCTCCCAATGTGCTAATATCCAAACTCATAATACTCTCCTTTCGTGAGGGGCTATCCCTCGGGTTATTGCAAGGTTTACTTAATCAGCCCTCGGTTATTGAGTCGCCTTGAAGGCGGCCCGCGTCGCGTCCAAGTGCGACATACCCTTCTTCTTCTTAAGATGGTCGACGCGGTCATCGAACGTATCGAACGACTTCGGCGCAGCGGGCGGCAAACCCTGCCGACCCTTCGGCGCCGTGTTCAGCCGCACGGGTGGGCGCTTCTCGATATCATCCAGGCGCGCCTCCATTCGGCCGAGTTGAATCGACAGCGTCTCGGCCAGCTTGCCGAACTGAGATGCCGCGATGGGCATCGGCTCCTCTTCAGGAGCTTCACCGACCACCGGCTCTTCGGGCTCCTCGGGCTCCTCTTCAGGCGTCTCGCCAGTGTCGGGCGTCTCGCTCTCATCCCCGTCAAACTCATCGGTTTCGGGCTCCTCGAGCTCAGGCCCCAGCTTGGCGATGCTCTCTTCCATCTTTTCCATGCGAGCTACAATTTCGTTCAGAATCTCGACCAATTCGTCCATGTCATCCTCGTTTAGGTTGCTCAGTTTAGTGATTGCTGTTTTCGATAACTGCACGTTCAGGGTGTCCTGAATCGCGCCGATGCTGTTCAAGCGCTGGTCGACCGTCAGCGAGACTTCGTTAACCACCGGACCGAATTTATCCCCGTTCTCGACCTGGTACTCGGGCAGAATCCCGACGCTCACGTGCTTGACCTGGTTCTTCTGAATCGCCAGCGCCGTCGGCTCCGTCCATTCAAATAAACCCCACAAACCCGTGAACCCTGATTCGCTGGCGAGCTTCACCTCAATCAGGTCGCCCTGACGCGTACCCGATGCGCGGTGCTCCAAAAGCACCGGGAATCGGTAGGAGCTCCCGCCGTGCGCATCCGCGCGCGCATCGAAATACTGGTTGAGCCGCAAATTCTCCGCGACGATCTTCTCGAGATACTCGCCGCTGAATTCAATCTCGCGGCCGTCGTAGTCGATGATCTCCCCCGTCGGGACGAGCTTCACCCACGATCGAGAAAGCCGGCGCTTAAGGCCGGCTGAGAACTTCATATTAACCTTCATTGAATCAGGCATTTTATGCTCCGCTCAGCGCCAGAACCGACAGCGCAATCAAGGGGTCTTCGGCGAAGCCTTTTAGCTCAGGCCGAGAGTTAGACAAATCCATCAAACCGCTATCGACTTTGGAGCCACCATTTAGGAGGTCATCGACGATCTTCTCGTAGCCGCTTTGAGCGGGAAGGATGGCGTTCATCAGGCACAGACACGTATCGGCCGGACCCTGGTGCTTGTAATAGGGCGGTTTATCGCGGTCGTACTCAGCGGAGCCGAGAAAGTAGCGCCGGCCGTCATTGTTCATGCAGGGCTCACACGAGCGGTCCATTTCCATGATCGACGAGAACTCCATCACCACGCGCTGCTCAGCGATGCCCAGGGCCTCCGCCTCTTGCTGAACCCGCTCAATGACCTGCTCGCGCCCGAAGTTGAACGTGCGCATCGTGTAGTTTCGCGCGTGCTTCGAGTACGCGCTCGCCGTCGGGATCTGCGGTTTCTTTGCCCCAGCCCCAGCCGCCTGCGATTCGCTCACCGCGTTATTCTCGAGATACGACGCCGTGACGTTATATGCGTGTGTCGCGATACGATCGGCTTGCATCTCGATATGTCGGAAGAATGCGTCGCTAAACGGCTTGATGCTGTATTTCTTCGCCGCGCGCCCGACGTCTTTCGGCACCGACGGCAACGCGAGCGAGCCCGGCTCAGCTTTCAGCGCGCCCAACTCGCGAAGCTGCGAGGCACTGCCCTTGATGGCCAAACGGTTGAGCTCATAACCAATCGCGCGAGTATATTCCCTCATGTACTTGTTTTGCAGGCGCGTCGAGATCTGCTTAAGTGCGCGATATTCCGACTCGCCAGACGTCAACAGCACGTACTCGTCACGGTGCAAGCGCGCGACTTTCTGCACCGCTTTGCCGATCTGGACGTTCGATTTCATCACCCAGGCCGACAGCTTCGACGGGTCATAGGACAGCAGAATTTCGCGCTCTCGAGGAATCCAGTTGCCGAGCCTGATCGCGCGCTCCGCCAGCGTCTCGGGCATCTCGGAGTGCGTGTGCGAGTGAGGCGTCGAGAAGCTTCCGCCGCCGCCCGACGCTTTGTCATACTCAAACTGCGCAATAGATGCCGCGACCTCCTCGTCGGTCGGCTCAGGCGCGCCCAAAAGTTTGTAGATGTACCGAATAAGCCCGCCCGTCGGCGCGATGGCGCCCGAGCTGATCGCGTTCGTGATCTTGTAGACCATCTCCGGATCGTAGCTCGCCTCGTCCGGGGCCTCCTCCGGGTCGTCGACGAGCTGCGCCAGATCAAGCTCGTCTCGGAGCTGGTTTTCATCGCCCCGCGACCACGTAAGGACGCCGGCCGAAACAAGCGATGCGATTGTCGTATAACGCCCCGGGTCTTTTGATTCGTTCGCCAGGGCAAACGAAAGTCTTGGGAATAGTCCACGCGCAACAGGTCCGCCAAAGTGGTTGTTGATGAGCCTCGGAATCAAAAATTCGCTGATCCACTTGCAAACGATTTTTCCGAAAAGTCGGGTTCGACGGATATTCTCAGCGGCGTCTTTCACGTCGGCGAGCGCGTAGCTCCCGGTCGAGCCGAGCCCGACCAGTGAGCCGGTTGACTGCAGCGCGAGCGCAATCTGGTTATCGCAATAGCTGCGCAAACTCTCGAAATTGGGGAGCTTTCCGTTCGGGCTCAGCCACTCAACCGCATACCCCTCGCCGACCTTGATGATCGGCGTGTCGCGGCCGGTTGACTTCTTCAAGACCTCGACGATCTTCTCGGCCTCGCGCCGATCCTCATAGGGGCCGGTGGGCGTCACAAAGATATAGCCGGCGCCGTGGCTCTCGTCGGTCGCCACCTCAATTTGAGTCACAAGTTGCTTGATCTCGACCCAGCGAGTGACCGCGCGTTGCTTTGAGTGCCCTTCGAGGTCGAGGCCGACGCCCGTCGAATAGAGAAGCAGGTCGGCGGCTGGAATGATGACGTCATTGCCCTCGCCAAGATACGAAAACTCAGCGCCCACCCACTCGCGGCCGTCCTCGGAGAATAGCCACTTTTTGATCCGGTTGGGCATCCGCGGCTCGAGCGCCTTTAAGCCACCGTCCTCGGTGTCGATGATCTCCCACAACATGAATCCGAAGACTTTGTCGCCCCAATTCCACGCCTTGAGGACATCGTCCCACTGACTTGTGCGGTCCAGGATCTGCTCGCGCACCCACTCGATTTGCTCTTGAGTGCGCTCGAGCAACTCATCGGGCGTGCGCTCGTGGGCCTGCACCGTCCACTGGCCCGATATTAGGCCCTCATAGCCCGAATCAACCGAACTTCGATCAAGCCCGTCGGACACATAGGTCTGCCAGTACACGCCCGGCGAGCCCTGGACGCCGCGCGCCATGAAGTTGAACTCGCCGACCTCGTCCTTATTGATCGGCAACCCGCCGATATATTCGACATTCGGCCGACCCTGCACGTTCGTCGCGAGCTGCACGCCCTCAACATCAAAGCCCGCATCGACGAGCGTACTCGCCTCAATAGATCGCGCCTCCCACGCCTCATCATCGGACTCATAGGCGTCGTCGAGCCCCGCCGATAGCTCCCGGACCTTGTACTTTTTGTATAAATTGTCGTTCAAAATTTACCCAGTGATGATGCGCGTGTTGGTAGTTTGCCCAGCGTCTCGGTCGGAGACTTTGCCTTGCGCAGCTCGCGCCGCTGTCGAGCGAAATAATACGCCAAGAGCACCGCGCTGAATTCGTCTGCATGGCCGTCGGAATCTCGCGTCGCCACGAATTTCGGCCCCTTCGTCGTGTCCTTGCGCTGAATCTTCGCGAACGCGCTGAGCACTCGCGGCTCACGCGGAAGCCAGAATTGACGCCGCTCCATGTCGAGGCGCATCTGCGGGATGCACTCATAGACTACCGCCCAATTCGCGCCTTTGATCTGCTCCACGACATGCTTGCCATACCGTCGGCTCAGGTTCTGGCCGAACTCGGCACCCTCGCCAGTCGCGTCGACGCAGATTCCGTCGTAGGCGTCTTCGTCGAGAATCGCGGCCGCTTCCTTGAATTGCGGCGTATAGTCGCGCGTTTCCCCAGCCTCTTTTAGCGTGTGGACATTTGGCACCTGATAGCACTCCGAATCATCCACAAGCCGAGCCAGCGCCGAACCGTCCTGCTTGGAAGCCAGGTCGATACCGGCGTAAAGATACGCGTCTTCGGGCATCGAAACGCCCTCGGGCATCTGAATCGCCCTGAGCAGGTCGTACTCGAAATACTGGTCAATTGTGTCGAGGAACTTGCAGCAAAACTCCTGCAAGAATGTGTCCCTCGGGTACTTCTTTCGAAGCTCCTCCGGGTCCACCGGGAACCCTTCGGCCGCCGCCTGGTAAACGTCGATATTGTAGACCGACCAGTGGCCGTGCTCGAACACCTCGTCGATCTGGTCTTTGTAAATCGTGTGGTACATGCCGGACGCGCCGAACGGTGTACCGATAATGATAATTTGTAGGGATGCATCGGTGTCCGCCGTCGGCGCAATCGCCGCCCAGACCTCGCGGTCTCGCACATAATACGAGAACTCATCGAGGATGATCGTGCCTTCACGGCCGCGAACTTTCTCCGGAGGCATCGCAATGATGCGCGACCCGTTGGGAAACTCGATGCTCTTCGCCAGATGCTCAGCGCGAAGATCCAGTCCGGCACCCTGCAGCGCGCGAATGAACGCCGACGCGCGCCGGATCAGCTCCTTCGAGTTATCCATCGACGTCGAGCAAAAATAGACGTCCGTCCCGCGCGTCACCGCAATCAGAAGAGCCTTGACCACCGCCGCCTGCGAGAACCCGATGCGGCGCGACTTCAGTACGAAGATGCGCTGCGATTGGTCCTCCACAAACGCGCGTTGATACGGGCGAAGATACGCCTTTAAGACCGACAAAACTTTTGCTTTCTCGCTCATTCCTGCCCGCCGAAGTCGACCCCCAGCGCTGCGGCCAACTGCTCAGCCGCGCCAACCTCCAGATCATGGTTGTGTTTCTGGTCGGGCAGGTCGTTTAACTCATCGCGGTAATTCCGAAATAGTTTATCGAAAAGCGCCACAAATTCGTTGACCTGCAGCTCGCCGGCGGCCACCTTCTGACGCAAAAACGCGATGCCCAATTCGGACACCACGTCTTTCAAATCATCCAGCAGCTCGATTCTCTCAACCTTGCGGCGCGCCTTCGAGTCTAGCAGCTCCGAAAGCGCGCGGTCGTCAACGTCGGCGTAATAAGCTCGCCTGCGCGACGTCCATTCGTGCTTAGCCGACCAGCGACGAAACCACGAAGGGGGCTCGTTCTTCCGCCCCTGCTCAGCCTCCTTGCGCGCCCTGTCCCAATTCCACTCACAATAGTCTAGGAACGCCTCAAACTGCGTGCGCGCCCGCCCCTCGAGATAATACAGAAAGGCTTGATATGCCTTCCCGCTCTCGTCGTCTCGTTGGCTCCAGGGAGTAGGCATTCATGAGTGGGTCGATTTGGGGGCGGGTGAACGGGCGGAATTAGGCGTCTTCGTGACAGACAATCGCAGCTTCGGCGGTCATCACTGCTTCGCGGACCTTTCGAATCGCCGCCGATTGGTCGGCGCTTCGATTGGTAGAATCGAGGATGACGCGGGCAAGCTCGCCACCAGCCTTGCGAATATCAGCACCGCGTTCGAACTGCTCGGTGTCGGGTGAGAGGTGGGTGGCGAAATATTTATCGACGGTGTCTTTGTGGCTCAGGTCGCTCATGGCGTCCTCCTCGTCAAATAGTTGTCAAAGTGATTGCACCCAGGCAATCACGTCGGGATGGTCGCCGTACTCGTCGAGCACGTCCCGCAGAAGTTGCGCGTCGCCGGCAGGCTTTCGACCAATCCCAAACGTGCGCCGCAGCAGCGTCGACACGTCAGGTCGCCAGCGTTGGTTGAAACGAGAGAGACACACGCGGGGGCCGCTGCACCCTCGAAACGTTTTCAGAAGGCGCGGGCCACGCCACTTCAACGACCAAACCTCGCCGTCAGGCGTGATATAGTACCGGCCATCTAAGCCAGGGATAGGCCTGGCGTCGTCCGGTACTGGCGGATCGTCGTTCTGTGGGAACAAACTGAATTGCATGCGGGGCCCCTGCGCGTGCTCTACACTAATGATCTTGCGGTATGGGTAGGTTTTTGACCGTTTCGGCCTATTGGTGCAAATATCCTGCGCCGGCGAGCGCATCCTCAATCGCCGCGCGCCCCGTGTCGATGAGCTCGAGCGCCTTGGTTCGACCGACCTCGAGCGCAGCAGCTGCCACGCGGCCCGACATCCCAGCGACATCTGAGACCACCCACGCACGGATCGCCTGGCGACCGGCCTTGCGTTCAGCCTCGCGGTGAACCTGCTGAATCCAGCCCGTATGGTACGGAATAGGAGAGGGCGTGTACGCCGGCGGGGAGGCGTCGACGATACACCCGAGCGCCAGAATATCCATGACCACCGACATCGGCGACACAGCACCCGGCCGGGTAGCGTCGTGGTCCTGAACGAGCTTGCAGAACGCGCCGAATTGGCGGCCGGATTCAAAGCGCGGTTCGCGGTGGAGAAGCAGCGCCCCGAGGTCATCGGGGCGCGCGTAGTTGGTGGCGAGTCGGTCAAGCGGGGCGGTTTGGTAGGACACGTGGGGCTCACTGGTGGAAATGCGTTCAGTGGAGACCCAGCATAACATGCGCGATCACAAGGTGCGAATCATTTCAGGATTTCCGCGATCACTTCCAGCTTTACCCGCCAGGCACCGCCTCGAATGGTAAATCTTAACTTTTGCTCACTCCCCGCGATGGCCTCCATAGGAATCCCATCAATGACAAACTCATGAAGCTCAACATCCCTCATGGTACTTATCTCGTCATCAAACACATCGATGCGCTTGACTGACATCCCGTCTTTCACGACTCGGACCGAAACCTTACACACCTCCGAGCGGTCGAAATCGTGGCCCTCAACGCTAAATGGGAGAAATGCTATTTCGTCGGTGAGGCGACTCCCCCGGAAGTCGAGCGAGCCGAGCTTTACGATTCTGGTTTCTGGGATCACCTCCGGCTCGTCCACCGCGTCGCCACATCCAACCAGCGAAAAAAGCATTACGATTAAAAGTAGCTTATTCATTGTTGGCCCGTTTTGTTTAGTAAATGCTGCTATGAGGATTATACCACATAACCACATATCGAGCAACAAAAGCCAAAAGTATGCTTGACACCGCATAATGTAAGCGTATTATGCATGGAGTCACATAACGGAGAGACGACATGAACGAAAAACTCAATAGAACTGAAGCTGCCAAATACCTCGGCGTTTCAACGGAAACCCTTCGACGGTGGGAGATTGAGGGCAAAGGGCCTAAGCTTTACCGCCTATCGAGTAGAAATTTGTATTATCTGGTCTCAGATATCCACGACTGGGTTGAGACAAAATGCGTGACGCCGGACGATGCATATTCCGAGCATAAAACCAACAGCGAGGCCGCGCGCCCCGCATAACCACGACACTGAAGGAGAATCGAAATGAACGCACAAAAAAGCGTCGTGCCGGCTGCAACCGGGCACGACGCACATCGAAAGCTCACGCAAATGAACTCAACCAAGAATCTAGCGACCAACACGGCCGCGGTCAAGCTGAGCATCGCCGAACGTATGCGCGTCCATCGTGAATACTATGAAGGGCTCAACGAGATCGGCCGCATCTACGCCAATAAAAAAATCCGCACACATAACACCGCCGACAACGGCCGCCCGCCCAAAAACGACAACGGAAGTAGGACGTATTTGATGAGCAGTAAGCCGAAGCACGACGCCCCGACCGCCCCGAGCATCGACGATACCGACTGCGAGCTGACGGCCCTGGTGGTCCGCCTGGTTCAATCGGCGAGTTATCACCGGCCCAACGGCTATTACTCGATTCAGTGGGCGGGAGACTACGCGGCCTCGATTCGCTGGGAGGGCTACTGGAAAACCGAGATTGTCGCCCTGGTCCAATTCGACCACCAACGCACGCTGTTTCTCGATAGCGTGGTCCACGCCCACCCCAGCCTCGTCCACGCGTTCAAGTTGATCTGCTTCCAGACGTGCATCGTCAAGAGCTTCATCAACCCGGTCTGCCCGACGTGCGGTGGTTCGGGTGCGACCTGGGCTGCGGGTTATCGGGGTGTCGAGGACTGCCCGACCTGCAACGGTGGAGGTGCGCTTTGAGGGAATTCAATATTTTCATGAAGCTGGCTTCGCTCGCCTGCGCCGACGGACGGCTCAGCGACGCGCACGGGTTCTGCTCCTCCGCGATGGGGTTCGCCACGGCCTACATGCGATCAGAATGGGCGCAAGATGATCAGCTGCGTGGCGACGAGTGGAGCTACCGATTTGATTGGGCAAGTGCCTGCGGGAGATGCGTCATTAAGCAGATGGATGCGATCTGTCTTGGATTGGAAATAATCGAGGAGCTGGGAAATGAGT
>JGI1221J13441_10000321_pt1 | contig 22467 bp, 27 predicted proteins | sample LakVidmifraction_4_FD_13441 | JGI IMG/M metagenome (IMG submission 13441) | reverse complement strand
CTATCGCTACGGGCTTGTTTTTTAATCTGTGTCATTGCTACACCGTTGTAAGTAACACCAGTAACCACATCAGCAACTGAGCCTGTTTCTACATAGACAACGAGAACTGAACTAGCCGCACAAGTATGAGAAAGGCTATAACTTGTTCCTAAGTTACTCCATCCTGATGTTGTACTACTACTTGTTGCATCTCTTGCTATTGCCATTATATTATGTAGTTAAGAATTGTTTTCATATTTATATTGCTGAGGCATGTGTTGTTTTCCAATCTGTGCCGTTAAATTGACAGACCATCAAAAATGTCTTACCTGCTGTTGTTGTCGCAGGAAACGCAGAACCAAACGCTTTGTAGGTTGCATTGATTGTCAGTGTTTGAGCTGCGACACTATCTACATAGATTGAGATTGTCTCTCCGATTATAGGAGTTCCTATCGGTGCGGAAATTGTAAGTGTTTCTGTTTGAGTTGTTCTGTAGTAAACATTGGCTGTAGCAAGACTTGGAGCAAGAGTCGCCGCTGTTGTTGTTGAGTTTGTACGAGGCTGGTTTCTTTTATTTGTAAGGGTAACAGTATTAGATGGTGTCACTGATTCTGGTCCAGTGTAGCCAGTATAACCAGTAAATCCAGTTGTACCAGTATAACCAGTATAACCAGTAAATGCTCCAGCTCCAGTGTATCCTGTATAGCCAGTAAATCCAGTTGTACCAGTATAACCAGTATAACCAGTAAATGCTCCAGCTCCAGTGGATCCTGTATAGCCAGTAAAACCTGTTGGACCTGTTGGACCTGTTGGACCTGTAAATGCTCCGGCACCGGTATAGCCAGTGTATCCAGTTGTACCAGTATATCCTGTGTATCCAGTAAATGCTCCGGCACCGGTATAGCCAGTGTATCCAGTTGTACCAGTATATCCAGTAAATCCTGTGAAGTTTCCAGCTCCAGTGTAGCCAGTATAACCAGTTGTACCTGCTCCAGTGTAACCTGTGTAGCCAGTATATCCTGTCGGTCCAATAGGTGCGGACTGTCCAGAGTCAACCCATGTCATTGTATCTTCATCCCAAACCCAAATAGTGTCAGTAAACCCCACAACAGCAAAAGCTCCAGGTACAGCAATAGGATAAGCAGAAACTAAAGCTGCTTGTGTTGCAAAATATCCTAAATCATTCGGATTTCCAGCTGTGTTTGCGAGATATGACATAATTATATAATTTTACGCTTATTAATAATTCGTCTTTCTAATACACTTTTATGCAAATCTAATATAATTTGTGGAATTTCTACTATAGCTCTATTAGTTACTTCAACATTTTTTTCAGCAACTTCAATTATTTTTATCAGTTCATTTCCAGCTTCTACTAATATGTTTTTAATCTCTCTAGCATTTTGAGAATTAATTTTAACAGTCTCTCCAACAATTTGTTCTATTACCCCAACATGTTTAAAGACTGAACCGTGGATTTTTGTAATAGCTTCTATATCTGCATTAAGTTCCTCTTTTCTTAAAATTAAATGTGATTCACTTATTTTCAATCTATAAACTTCTTCTTCGAGTTTTGATTTTTCAGTTTTTAATTCAGAATTTTCTATAGTGGTAAAACCAGCCATTTCCGTTTCTTTTTTAGATAATTCAATTAGACGACCTTCAGATTGTTGAATTTTATCAGCAATTTCAGTGTTAGATGAGGCTAGTTCCTTATTTCTTTCAATTAATTTAGCACTTTCCTCTCGTTTAATAGAAATATCAAGGAGTATAGAATCCCTCTGACTAACCCATGAATCAATTTGTTTTTGTTGTTCTGGGAGAAGTGGGTTCATGTTTTTTAGTAACGATATGAATAATGAACTGCTCCAATAAAATTACCTCCAGTACAAGTTATATTAAAAGATTCTCCAGGCTTACATTCAAAACGTGGACGATTATCTTCTCCCGGCTCATCTTGTTCAGTAATACCTTGACCGTCAGCAAGAGCAAAGTTAGCAAGTTCTGTAGTTCCTGCATAAATACTAAGAGTACCTGCTGATGATAAGTCCCCGATCAGTTCATGAATATAAATCCATGCATCTGTTTTTGCAGCAATGACAATTGTATTACCGACAGGAGCTATGTTTATTGGTTGCGATATTTTTCTGGTATGTGCATCTTGTAACATTTTAGTTTTATGTTGTAATTATTTTAATAATCCCCTCAGTTGAGTACCCGATTTCTCAGGTACTCAGTGAGTTGACTAAACAGTTGACCCATCTCCAGCTGACCACATCCAACCTCTAAGGTCAGAAGCACCCATAACTGAAAGACAGTTGAAGTTCAATACAAGGTCCTGGTTACCTAGCAAGTCAACAACAGCAGGTTCTGCTCTAGTTGGAAGTGCTTCGATGTATAGGAATCCGTAATCTTCTGTCATCATTTTTGAATCAAACATACCCCATGCAAGACCAGTCATAGCAAGATTCTCGTAAGGAGAAAGTTCTATAATCTTGAATGTATCTGTAGCAGGAGCGTTATTAAATAGGTTTGTCTGTTGAGGAGCAAGACCTTTATCAATAGTACCTTTGATAGTTTTAGCGTACTGAGCACTTGTTGACCCAGCTCGAACTACAAGAGTATCAAGTTGAGACATAAGTGGCATAGAACGACCATCCTTTTTCAAAGATTGCTGTCTTCGAGCTGCCAATAGAGAAGAGTAAGTGAATTGAGGAGATGATGTTCCACCATCAACAATTACGTTAGACCAAGCAGCACCACCATCTTCCATAGGGTGAACTTGTGACCAGTACTCAACAGCATCAGCACCTAGAGTTGAAATTGGAGTTGCAATACCAACTGCATTAATAGGTGTCCATGTGAATGAAGTAGTGAATCCTTGAGCAAGTAAAGATTGTGAAAGATAGTTTTTTGCATGTGTAATTGCATTTTTACCATCAAGAACTTTTTGCTTTACTGTTCCTTTTATTTTAGCAGCTGAACCTTCGAAAAGGAAGAAGTTTGACTGGAATGTCAATCTTACTTTCTTTGTAAAGTGCATCTGTGTGTAGTTCTTTGAAAAACCTTGAATTGGTGCATCAGATGCTCCAACTCCACCATCTGGAATAATTTCAGCCATTCCAAGACCTGTGACTCCTGTATCAGAGTAGATTCTTTGACTATCAACTACTTTGTGCATGAAATCTAGGTATTCCTCACGAACTGTTGGCGATACTTTCGGAGCGATTGTCTTTAGTACGTTGTTTACTATAACAGCGTAATCATTTATTGTTCCTACCATAAAAATATTTTATTAAAAATTAAGCTGTTAATTAAACACTGATGAACTTAACAAGAATTTTCTTGTCAGCGGCTACACCTTTTGTCCCGACCTGGACAACGACACCTACAGCACTGGTTGTTCCAGTGTTGTTCACGATTCCTGCATTTGCACCAAGAATCATTGCCTGACCGTTATGAGTTGCATCAGAGTTATTTGTAGAATCTGCAACCCAAAGGTCTTGATCAAACAAATCAAGTAATGGCACTTGTGTAAGTGCATCAGCAGCTGAGATTGTTTGATTAGAGACACCAATTATTGTATCTCTTGTTGAGGCAGAAGTTGCTGCTACAGCAAGACCAGCCGTCAAGTCTAAGACATTGCCGGATGTTGTTACTGTTGCTGAAGCCTTATTCTGCATAGAGATAGAACGTGTTGGGTTCTTTATATATGCTTGTATAAATGACATATTATATTAAGGTGGTCAATACTATTCATCCGATAGAAGTTCCAGAGCTTTCTCTTCAGACATACCAGCAGCTTTAAGTTCATCAATGGACTTACGCATTTCTGGAGAATAACCGCTTTTCGCAATAGTTCCACCAGGGAACTGCATTGCGTTGATTTTTTCCTGAACATTTGCTCCCTTCAAAACTCTTTCTTGAATTGTTTCAGATGGCTTGAACATGTTTTCTCGAGCTAGTTCCAGAACTGTCATGAGTTCTTTCCCTTGTTTGCCATTCCAATTATAATTAGAATCAACAAAGTCGAAGAATACTTCTCGCACATCAGCATCCTTTAATTCTGGATGTCTTTGAACAAAACTATCAAGAGTATTTTTTACGTTCGCAGTTGTTTCTCGGTCAGCGATAATTTCTTGAATGTCCTCTTTAGTGACTCCACCGAGTTCTTTTAATCGTTCTCGGTCAGCTTTGACACTTGGGTCTTCTTCAGGCTGAACGGTATTTTCCACCGGATTAAGTGGATTAATAATTTTTTCATTACCATTAAGGTTTTTTAGTTGACCTTTAGTGGTTTGAATTTGTTCAGAAAGAGACTGTTTTTGCTCAGGAGTAATGGCTGATTTTCGCCTCTTTACGAGGTCAAGAAGTTCAATTCGCTTCTCAAATGACTCGTCAGATTCAAATTTCCCTTTGTTTGGTATGCGAAACTCATATCCCTTATCCTCAGTTTCATCAATTGGAGCAACGCTGGTCTGCTCCTCCTTAGGTGCTTCCGGAGTATCCTCCGTTTTTACTTCAGGTGCCTCAGGCACTTCAGGTGCTAAAGGCTTTCCAGCTTGGACAGATGCGATGGAATCAGCTAGTTCTTTATCAAGAGCAGCCTCATCAGCATCGACTGTTATTTCATCTTTTGGTTCCATATAGTTTTCCTACCCGTATCGTGGGTGGTGACGATGGTTATACTAATAATAATACTTTACGATAAATAACACAAGAGTCTATTAAGACTACTCTGTTGAAATCTTTATTGTACTTGCGACCCGAGTCAATTTATTTCGGAGAGTATCCAAATTAACTGAACCTTCTGTGATGAAAGAAATCGCATGTTTTTGAAATTCTCCATCAACTGAATTGTGTGATGCACCAACAGTTGATGCGTGCTTCAAGGGAACTATTATAATATAAACTTCCTTATCACCTGCCTTATAGAAAAGAATTCCATCTTTTAGTTTGAAAATCTTATTAAAGACTGCAATCAATTCCTCACGGTCAACTGGTTTTCCACAAACACCTGTGAAAAAAGCAGGAGCTGTATCTTTACCGGTGGTTGAATAGAAATAATCAAGATTGTCCATTTCATCACCTGCTGTATTTTTTAGGACAATCTTATTCTTTTTCTTTTTTTCGTCTTCTTTTTTTATTTGTTCTGCTTTTGCTTTAATCTCAATATCTTCTAATCTTTTTTGTTCTGCGAGTTGTTTAGCAAGTTCTTCACCTAATAACTCTTTGTCAGTTGCCATTTTGATATCCGTACTTTTCCTCGTACGGGAGGGATTTTATAATAATAATTAAGCTACTTCTTCTACTGGAGCCTCTTCTACCAAACCAATTTTTTCTCCTTCAACCAATCCTTCACCTGGGTTGTTTACAACATCTTCTTCTGAAACAACGTGTTCAACTATTTCTGGTTCAACTGCCACAACCTCTTCATTTTTTACTTCATCCATATTTTTATTTAAGTTAATGCTTTTAAATCCTTCATAAAACTTTTTAATGTAATTCTGCATATCTGGCTTGATTTGACTCTTTATTTTTTCAATATACTCAGCGGTCAATTCGGTTACTTTCGTATCCTTTTTGATTTGAGCAATCTTCCAAGCCTCTTCAATTAATGCAAACTCGATAGGATAGGGATGAGCATAATTTATATTTATTACTTCACCTTTTTTTAAATCCTTATCTACAACACATTGTAATTGTCGACCGACCTCGACAACGTTTATTCTATCTGTTTCAACAAACGAAGCTGAAAGAACTTCTGAATTCACCTGATTAACTAACATACTGATTAACTCATCGGCAGTTAGCACAATTTCATCACCTTGTTTTACTGTGAATTTTATAAGTTTCTTTTTTATAGCTTCATCTGAATATTTCACTTCTATAGTGAATGTTCCTTTATCTAGTTTTACTCCTTTATTACTCATAGTGGTTGATTAAGATTTTCACCTGTTCTAATATTATTAATTTCTACAACAAATCTTTGTACAAGAGCTGTCTCAAATTCTACAGTTAGTGCATTTACAACTGTTTTAAATTCAGTCTCTCCTACAAGTGACATGACTTGAGTAAGAGAGCGTTTTAAAAGTTCAACAGCTCCTTGATAATGCTCACTATTTGCAAAGGATACTACTTTTTGTTGCATTGTTACATCTTGTGTGTTTTCCATATTTTTAATCAACTATACTATTAAAATAATCTAATGCTCTTTTCCTATTTTTAGGAGTGTCGTGTATCATTCCTTTTCCTACATAATAATCAACATAATCATTAGAAAGACTTTCAGGACTAAAATCCTCCTTGTTTTTTCTCTTACTATTAAAATATCGTTGTGAAAGTCTTCCTGCTCCTTCGACTGACGTAAGTTCTTTTTGAATACTATTTATATCCATACCAGGAGTTAATGGGGCACCATATTTTGTGTAAGTTTTAGGATTTGCTTCTCTATTTATTTGAGATTTAGCTAATTCAGCCAGGGCCACTGGCGTTAGACCGTATTCCCCTCCATAACCTGTATTATAATTTACTGTTCTTGGTTGCTCATTTTGATTTGCCGCAGGAATATTATAAACCCTACCTTGATTCCTCGGAGTGTTAGGAGATAATCCTCTATTTGATTCAAGGAAACGAATAGCATCTGGTATCTTTTCAGGTGATACAACTCTTGGTTTAACTACTGGTTCTGGAGGAGCAACATAATGTTCAGTTAGCATACGAGAAGGTATAGCATTTACTGCCTTACTTATTCCCCTACCAACTGAGTTAAAAATATCTGATATCTTCATATTATTTTATTATCCAGGAAAGAATGGAAGGTTTGCGGCCCGTCCCATAGAAGCATCAACAGCTCCCATCATTGGTGATTGTGGTCTTGGGACTTCATTAGGATTTTGAGGTTGCATTGGATTAGTTCCATCTTGAGACATTTTTTGTCCAGAAGATTCCATATCACCAGATCCACCTCCAGCTGCTGTTTGCATCGCAGTGTTCTGTGCATCCATCATCATTTGTTGTTGCATCATTTGTTGTTGCATCATTGAAGGCATTTTCGCCATGATTGCATCATAATCTGCTTTTGAAATAAAGTCGTATATGTTTTGTCTTTGGATGTTAAGGAGTTGCTCGAGAGCCTTTAATTGTGAGGCAGCGGCTTCAGGGTCCTGATTTCTCATTGAGAAAATAAGAGTAATCTGATTTGTGATAACTGGAAAGAGAGCCATAAAAGTCTGCTTCTGAATCTCAAGTGATGGAAGGAGCATTGAATCACCGTCAATAACGAACTCAAGATATGTTGACTTATGTCCATGAGCATCAAGTTCATCAAACAGACTCTTTGCTGATATTGTTCTAGGTTCAACATTGTCCATGATTTCTCCCTCCGGAGTAAAGTCAAAATTAAGTCTAAGGTTTGGAGAGGCAGCAACTGCATGTCCTTTTGGAATACCATCATCACCAATAATTTGTTCAGATTGTACAAAGTAGTTAGGATTCTGTTTTGTAAATTCAGCAAGGTTTTCGTCTGAATCAATCATAAAAACTTTATCAACTGTATATGTTTGCATCATCCAAGAAGCAGCAATGTGTGCATCCATTTGAAGACCATTCATAACTGAATTCTTTGGAGGAGTAAGACGGTTGTATGCTGCCTCTTTCAGAATCACTGTTGAACCAAGAGTGTTCTCAGCGTTTTGTCCAGCGACAATATTGTTTACTCCAGTGTTCTGCTCTATAGATTCCTTCTGTTTGTCAGCGAAAGCAATTCCTTGCTGGACATTTCCAGTTGTTCGAACAATATCAATTGTTGAACCAGGAGTCTTAGGGTTTACGATATTCGGTCCACGTTTATATGTTGCTGTTCCGTTCTGAACTTGAGGTCCGAAAAGAAGAGGGAAGATTTCTGCTTCAACTTGCTGTGCGTTAAGTGAGTTAATATATGTAAATAGAGCAGTATTTCCACGTATCATTTCATAAAGACCAACTCCATATGGGTCATTTGGATTTTTAGTAAAACATCGGACAATTATAGTTGAGCCATGAGATTCATCGTTTGGCATTTCCCCATCGTAAATAAGCAATTTCCCACATTTTACAATGTATCGATTTAATAGTACGTTCTCATAATAACCAATAGTGACACTTGTCTTAGTCTTTTCATCATTCTCTTGCTTTGCTTCATCTGAGACAGAACAGTATTCCAACTTAGATTTGTTGTCTTTAGCTTGGGGATACTTTTCATAGAACTCTGACTTTGGCATATCTCTTTCGTAATATACCTCCATTTGTGACCAATAGTCACCTTGGTTAAATCCTATTCCAACCCATGTTCTAGTGGGATCTAATGGTTCACGGTAAATATCATCGAATAGAATTTTGTCTACTCCTTTTCGTTTCACCTGAACTCTTCGTGGATAGACACGCCATGCCGCCCATCCATAAGTAAATAGATTTTGATACACCAACATCATAGTATTTTCACCATTCGCACCAGAAAGAGCCCAACCTCTTCTCCAAAGTTCATACATTGCTCGAGCATAGACCTTATCATCAGCAAAAACCTCCGCATCAGGCAGTTTTCCAGCCAAAACAGAGGTGGCAATCATAATTTTTGAGAAAGCGATTGGTTCCTGGGAAACTGGAACACCTGAACGGTTTTGGTCCCGGTCATTTAACTTTTGAGGATATACATTTATATCGTAAGCTCCATTAGACATACGATTGTAAAACATCATAGAACCCCAACCAGACTTCTCATACAACTTCTGTCCGTAAGAAACACTTGTGTTTACTAAGTTTATTGAAATTTCAGAGGATAAAGCATCGAATTTTTCTCGATACTGGCTCTTTTTCATCTCTTTTTTCTTTTCTTCAACGAAATCTATTACAATTTTGTCTTCTGGAGTTAATTTTGCCATTTTTTTTTAAAATTTTATGAATTTATACATAAATAATATACTTATTTGAAATAAAACACAATTAAGTTGTCAACTTTACTGAGTTTCTCCGAATAAAACTTTCAAATGTGAAAAACCTTCAGTTCCTTGAGCATCAGCAATATACCTACCTTGCTCCTGAAGAACTGCATATCCAATAGAAGCCGCCATCACCACGTCATCCTTTTTTTTATCCATAGCCTCTGGCTTACCTTTTACATTTCGAATGAAAGTAAACATCTCATTAAGGAGTGCTGATGGAAACCCACTATTCTTCCTAAGAAAGACCGCTTTCAATGCCGCTAATGAGAATGGTCGTGTAGAGGAGGTAGTCTTCCAACCAAAAAACTTTGTAATCTTCTGAGTTATATCGTCAAAGACCTTCCGAGCATAAAGATTTACATACCCCATCTTTTCTAAAGCATCGTTGACCCAGAGTCCATCTTTATTTACTTCGATAGCAAGTAAAGCCCAATTATAAAATTTCCCGAGTTTATATGCTTCATTAGCCAATTCATCTGGTGATACTTGTGATCGATAAATCCCAGCACAATTTTCAGTCTTATGATTAATAACATAGAGCACCTGAGCATCCCCGTGAGCTAGACCCTCCGAAGTATCCCCACCAATAATATACCTAGTCCCAACTTCCGGCTTTTCGAACATTTCAAAGTTCCCGGATGAGTTGGCCATAAAACTAACTTCACCTTTTTCATCAGTAAATAGTTCTCCTTTTATTCCGTGTTCCACCTTCGCAAGAAGAGAAGCCACTTTAGCAATGGGGAAGTAAGATTGCCCGGTTGATAGAAAAGCCTCCTCTGGAGTAGTCGGGTATTCCTGCTTCAATTTTTTCACAGCATCAGTACCACCCTTTCCTCCAAGCTGTTGCCATTTCATGTAGTAGTAAGTTATCTCTAGGTCCGTAAGATTATTTTCCGACTGGTACTCAGTCCAATCAATCTCACACTCATCCATCTCCAAAGTTGGTATAGTATTCTCAATCTTCTTCATTTCCATATCATCATACTGCCAGTTGTAGAAGTGTGGGAGAAACTGCACTTGAGAAAGCTGAGGAGTAATCTTCTCCCGAGTAAGCCACCTCTCTTGAAACATTTCATAGAACCTCCCTGCCATACCTTCCGCAGTACTTTCAATAAAAATAAAACCATCAAAAGGAACCGCTGGAAAAGTTCCTGTTTCCACTTCATCCGCTCTCTTAGGAAATAAGATACACATCTTCGCAAACTCAGAAATATGCACAAGATGAAATGTTCCAGAACGTCCAGAGGTAGAAACAGTAATCGAAGAAGTCGAACCCTTCTCTGGTCCGTAGTCTAATGTCACCTGTATCTTCTTCGCTGAGTTGTGTTTTATATTAAAGAACGCATCTTTAACATCAGCCGCCATGTTTCTAACTGCAAAGTCTACTTTCTTATCAAAGATCTGAGTAGCATCTTCAACTTTGTGAGCAATAATAATAGCCTCCTTATTCGTATTAAAAAGAATCTCATCTAATATAAAAATATCAATAAATGTCGTAAACCCAAGCTGCCTCGCTTTTAAAATAACATGCCTGTGGTATATCTTTCCTGGGATAGATAAGTAATTTTCAAAAAAATGAAGTTGTGCCCGATTCATATTAAAAGGCTCCTTCTTCCCATCCTTAGTTATTATCCAATATAAATTATCCATCCTCCATCTCTTATTTTTAATAAGCTCTGGATTCGCAATAAGCTCTTCCGTTATTTTTTCGTTATGTTCAGATACGAGATTTGTCATATTTTAAAAATCTAAATCCTCTAACTTAACCTCCTTAAATTCCGTTTCCTTAATCTCTTCAACTGGCGGTAGCACTTCATCCTCGGGTAAAGGTGCCTGATTATAAATCTTTTGCAATACCACAGTACGCAACCTATTACTCGATTGTTCCTTAGGTTTAGTCGATTCCATCATTCCTTTATTAAATCTGTCCCATGCACCAGCAATAGCATTTAAAGCAGAAACTAAATCTTTATTAGTAAAGTCCTCTAATCCTCTAGCCTTAAATTCTGACATAACTGCAACCGCTAAATTACCTGAGTCAGAAGCAAGTCGTGCCATAGCATTATTAAAGCCGGGTTTTGATTCAATCTTTGAAACAATTGAATTAGCAACACTCGGGGCATATCCCACATCTAAAGCGATAGTTTTTTTATCCTCTCCTTTAGCTCCCCACACCCTTCTAGCATACGCTAATTGTTTCATTGAAGAACCTCTTCTTGATATTTTCATATTAATAATGATACTTCTTTTTTTTAAAATTGTATAGCCTACATTAGATTCTAAACCCTTGACAACACAGTCGGGACATTGGGGCATAGAAAAGTGCCATTTCGGGAACTTTTTCACATTTAAGAGGGGGGAGGGGGGGGAGGTACTGGTACTTTTTTATATTTATATACCGGGGGTATTACGATAGGGGTGACCCCCCTCGCACTTATACCCTTATTCTTAGCCATATATTCTCATTTTGCTATTGACAAATATGTATAAGTGTTGAGGGACATAGGGACAAACCTTGAAAAGGTCTATGTCCCGATTTAGCCTTATTATTAGCCACGCTACAGGACGGGACAAACCTTGAAAAGTGCTATGTCCCAACATTATAAGGCCAAGCAGAGCCGTATTTTAAGGCTTTTTAGCCTTTTGGGACATAGATTTGGAAAAAATAAAAACATTTTGTAAAATAACATTTTTATTTTTAGAAAAGTTTACAAAAATCAATGTCCCTGTGCCCCCATGTCCCTAGCCTTATGTCAATAGCAACAATCCCATAGCCTACAATAGAAAATAAAATAACCATTTTTAGATCATATATATGTATAAAAATAATTGACATATATATATAATAATGTTGTATCATATAATATGTGTTGACACTGACACATAATTAGAATATACTCTATATATAGATATAAATAATTACTACTAAAAAATATCTATAATAAATAAAAATGAAAAAAATAACACAGCAGGCCGTGAACGCGTTTGAGAATAATAGAGATTTTAACAGTGGAAATACAAGTGTAAAACGTGGTGACTACTTTCTACATGATAACAAGATAGCCGAGTTTGAAAGCCTGTTTTTAAAAGACGGTAATAGAAATATAAACATAACTCTAGCAGGGTGGAACACTAACACAACCCGGGAACGATTGAACGGCTTGGATGGTGTAAGAGTTACAACAAAGCAAGGCCAAGCATACTTGAACGGGGTAAAATGGGATGGTGAATGGGTAACAGTCAAATGAGTTTACCATGTCCGGCTTCACTGTTAGACCTATCACAAGAGAAGATGCAATCACACAATGCAAGGAAATGCTTGATGAGGATCAATGGAAGCAAGCGGTAGAGGCCAACAGCACAACGCTAGGCCTTAATGACTGGATTAAATATGTGATTGATTCAGATGGGGAACTTGTAGGCTTTGATAATTCTCTATTCAATAATGAGGTTGAAGTGGACGGGATAGATTATTTGTTCAGTAGTGAATCATGTGGACAGCATGAAGAAGACGATTTGAAACACTACTTTATAAATAGTAACTTGTTCAAGCAACTCATGAAGATATGGAAACAGTACCACATGAAAGAATTACCAGAAAATTCCGCATTGTCTATTGTAGAAGAAACAAAAGAGATTAAGCAAGACTTTGACCTATTAGCGATTGAAGCAGTAAAAATTATCAATCAATAACAAATAACATGACACCATACGAAGCAATTAAACTTAGTATAAAAGAATTACCTTTTGACTTTTCAGATGATGATAAAATTATATTAACAGAGTGGGCTTATAGAAGATATTTAGACGGTTGGAAAAATGCAAAGATGTTATTAAGGGACATAAACCCATGCAAAACAAAACACCAGACAACAACTAGCTACGGGATTTGTATGAATTGTGGATATAACACACTAGGATTAACAAATAAAAAATTAAAAAACTAACATGAAAACATTAATTGTAAAAAGAGAAAAAGAATATACAAAGTTGAGACAATTCTATGCGTGGGTTGGCTTTATAACAATCATCGCAGGAGTTGCAATAGTAGTTTATAAATTATTATCATTAACTAATTAATTATATGACATGGATTATATTTGGAATCGTAGTATTTATTTTATTCGTTCTATGGATTATTGAATAGTAAAAAAAAGTATTGCAACAGACAGCAAAGAGTGTTGTAGTGGTGTTGACACTTGCACAGGTGTAAAAGAGGTATATAATGTACCTTATCTCAGAGATTATTTTGAGATTTATAACTAACAAATGGTGGTAATCCACTCACAAACAAAATGGGATTTAGCAATAGACAAGAAGGAAATTTTATTACGATATTAGGTGGTCGTTTCTGTATCCGTGTATCACAAGATACGCAAGGAGCAGTTACTAGAATTAACAAAGTAGGGAAGACTGTACATGAGATTTTTCACGACAGTTTCACCGGGAAACTTGTGGGAATTAAGACTCAAGACGGAGAATATGGAAAAAGTTGGATATTCTCTTTTAAAGACGGAGGAGAAGTTTATCACTTGCAGTTAAGTTATTCTAACAGTTTCGCAACAGCCTTACTCAAGATGTTGCCAAATGTAGATCTAACTAAGGAGATGAAAGTATCACCGTCAACAAGAGAAGTTGACGGAAAGAATAAGTCATCATTATTCATTAATCAGGACGGACAAGCGTTAAAACATGCTTATACCCGGGATAATCCAAATGGCCTACCGGGGCTAGAACAAGTAACAGTTAAAGGGCAGTTGGTATGGGATGATACAAAACAGTTGGAATTCCTATACAACATGGTAGCAACGACAATAATTCCAAAACTTGAAGGTGTAGAAGTGCCTCAAGCGCCGGTTACATCTACTCAAGATGGTTCAAAAAAAGATTTTGATAATTTTGGAAAGACACCGGAAGAAATCAATCCGGAAGATGTACCTTTTTAGTTGAAATACCGACCAACATTGTTGGTTGGCGGTTGAGAAGGCTCTGGAAGAGCAAGGTACCAACGTGGTTCGATTCCACTGAACGAAAGTTCATCTCAACCGTCAGCTCACAAGTTGAAAGTTATCCACATATCCACAGGTTTATGCACATTTCAGTATAGAGCATTTTGTAAGATAATAGTTTCATGGACAAATATACTACACAAACATTTTCATATTCACAGCCGAAAAACTGTAGCGACCAAAGGGGCGTAGTATCTCCTGTCCATCGCTACAGTTTTTTTGTTGGGAATATAATACTACAAATTGTATGGTAAAAAAGAACTTATTATTTTTGGACCACTTTCCTGGTCACGTTTATAGATACATAGATCAGACCGGGCAAGGAAGACCCCCAGTATCGTCAATTGAAAGACTGGATGATTTAAATTTGAATGGATACGAGGCGTATTTTACAGTGAATGGATTTAATAATGCACCAAATGCTAAACTTGAAAATTGCTCATCACTCAATGCTTTTTTTGTAGATATAGACGGTAGAAAAAATCCCGATGAGTTAGAAGACATAAAAAAGAAACTTGAGCCGACTTTTATACTTGAAACAAAGAACGGATACCATTTATATTGGTTACTTGATGAGCCAATTATGAAAGAGGATTTAACTATTGATGAATGGAATTCCACTTGTTCACGATGGGAAAAGATTGAACAGTCTCTAGTTGTATATTTAAAAGCTGATCCTGTAGTGAAAGATATTCCTAGAATACTAAGACAACCGGACTCATGGTACTGGAAGAAGAGTGGATTATCTTATATTGATGGAACGGATGGTGCTTTTAAGATAAAAGGAATACATAAGAATGTAGCGAAAAATTACTCAATGGATCAAGTTGAAGAGACTTTTCCGATACAAGAAGTAGTTGTTACTGTTGTTGACAAGGCACAGTCAGACCATTTAAAAAAGTATGCTCAGGATGAAAAGAAAGACTTTTTTTTACGGGTAAACAAACAATTTCCTATTGACGAAAGAGATAGTTTTAATGCTTTGATATCTGGAAAAGAAGGTACTGTATTACCAGGCTCAAGAAATCAAGCACTAGTTATTACATCATCACTTATGAAACAGGCCGGATGGAAGAAGGATAAGGCAATTAATCATATTAATGACGTGGGGTGGCATGGCATGGAGAAAGAACCTGGTGGAGTGCAGGAAATAATAAATACAATTAACAGTGCTTATTCTAATAATTATACCTACTCATACAAGAATGAGATCATCGCTCACAACATAACTACAGAGGAGTCTCAAGAAATACAAAATGCCTATACAGCAGTGGCAAAACAAAAGAAGGATAATGACAAGGTTAGATTTACTAACTATGAACAGGAACTACTTAATAGATATCCATATATAAAAAAGAATGAGATAGGTATTGTTTTTAACTACTCAAATGGTGTATATAAAATGGTGAGTGACTTAGAAATTTCCGATTTAATTCTTACTAGTCTTTATGATGACATGTTATGGGGATACAGGACCAAGAGAAATGTCGCAGACAAAGTGGCGTGTCTTTTATCTATCATCCCTCCACTTGTAATTACAAATGATGGTGGTTTTATTATGAACTTAAAGAATGGTCTTTTGAATATATACACAAGAGAGTTGCGACCACATAATCCAGATTTTGTGTCTTTGATTCAATCTCCTGTTGAGTATGACTCGGAAGCCAAGTGTCCGATATGGGAAAGTTGTATGGAAGCCTGGACAGAAGGCATTGAAAAAGAAGAGAAGAGCAGATTACTGCAACAGTTTTGTGGTTACTGTCTATCATCATCTATGCAATATGACAAGGCATTATTCCTTGTTGGAGATGGGGGAAATGGAAAGTACTTTTATTGATACAGTTGCCATGGTTGTTGGGCCAGATTCAACATCACATATTGACTTAGAGGGATTGTATGGTCAATACGGAATGAAAGGATTAATTGGAAAGCGACTTAATATAATCGAAGAGGTTCACGGAAATTACTATCAATCAAACAAACTGAAAAAACTTATATCCGGAGAGCAGGTGACTATAGACATTAAATACAAGGATCAATTCTCTTTTAGACCACAAGCAAAATTTGTGTTTGCTGTGAATATAATGCCCAGAGTGGATGATACATCGACAGCAACTGAACGCAGAATTTGTGCAATTCAGTTCAAAAATAACTTTCGAGACAATCCTAATACTGCCCTTAGGTCAAGTTTTGGAATGTTAGCAAAAGAACTGTCAGGTATTTTAAATTGGATGCTTCTAGGTGCTAAGGACTTATCAGACAACGGAGCTTTCGTAGTTACTCGAGAACAAGTAGCAATGCTTGCTGAGTACCGACAAGAAAATTCATCTGTCGAAGGATTTATTGCTGAGTGTGTAGAAACAGATGAGACTGCTGAGGTTGTGGGTAGAGATTTGTATGATGAGTACAAAGCATACTGTCAGAAGGATGGTAGAAAGTTCAAAGGCAACATTGTCTTCACAAAAGAAATGAGAGCCTATGGAACTCGATACAGTTCATTCAGATATGAAGAGAGGTCGTCTGGTCATGGGGTATCAAGGTTCATTGGAATTAAAATTCAAAATGAATGGTCGAAAGACAGGAAGGCAATAACTGAATTCCGAGACTTTTAAAATATATGACAATTTGCTCAAGGTGCCACAATCTATGTGAGAAGGTTAGAAATAAAAGTGTTTCAACAGCCATGTGTATTAAGTGTCAGAAACAAAGGAGTAGGGATTTATATATTATAAGAAGAACGATTAAAGAAACAAAAAATGGAAAAAGAACAACAAATTAAATTACTATGTGAGGGAATGGGATGGGTTGATTTAGGGAAACAAAAGAATCCGTATATGATGTCTTTTATTCCGGATGAAAGTAGTACCATCCGGATGAATATATATTTCACCACAATGACTGTAACTGTTCAGAAGCGTAATAGATTTTGTGAGACATATAGGAATGTTGGTATGGAAGAGTTAGAGAATCTTTTAAAAGAAAACATTAATGATGAATAAAATACCTCCTTTATATAAATACCAGGCAGATGCACTACAAGATGACTTTAAAAAGAAAGGATTGTTTTTTGGCACAGGTGTAGGAAAAACCAGACTTGGCTTAGAGTTAGCTGAAGGTAGTACTTTGGTTATTTGTTTGAAGCAGGGTCGGGATGATTTGACTTGGGAAAGAAATGCTAAGGAATTCGATATTATCGTAAATATGAAAGTAATTAGTAAAGAAGATATGCGAAGAGATTGGGACTTACTACCAGAATTCGATACGGTTATTATAGATGAGTGTCATAAAGTTTTTGGTGTTACAGCCGACACTGTACAACGAAATTATATTCAAATTCCAAAAACTTCTCAAATTTTTCAAGCAGTATATTCCTATCTTAAAAAGCATCCACCAAAAAGATTGTATTTATGTTCAGCTACTCCAGTTTCAAAACCGATGAATCTCTGGGCCATTGCACAACTCTTTGGAGTAAATTGGAATTTTTTTGATTTTAGAAATAAATATTATTTAAAAATAAAAAATTTTTGGTTGGTTAAAAAAGACGACAAACTAAAAGATGATATGGCTCGGTTGGTCAAACATTTTGGTTATGTCGGTTCACTTAATGATTTCTTTGATGTTCCGGAACAGACCCATAAAACCGTTGAGATAGAACTGAGTGAAGAGCAGAGGGTCGCACTAAAACGACTATCGACTCAAGAAGCTGACCCCCGTGTACGAAGTGCAAGGATGCGAACAATTGAAAACGGATTGTTGTATGGAAAGAAAGTAGAGTCAAAAGGGAAAGTTGATATAATGACTAATCAAACTATACTCTATAAGTCTTATAAAATTGATTACATCCTCGAGCGAGCACTTGAGTTTCCAAAACTCCTCATCTTCGCAAACTATACTGCTCAAATAAATCAAATCGCAAAAGAACTTAGAGAAGAAGGATACACTGTGTCTACACTCACAGGAGCTACTAAGGACCGTACATTTATAAAAACTGTTGATGTTTCCGATAAACCTCACATCATTATCGCTCAATCATGTATATCAGCTGGGTACGAGTTACCCTCATTCCCTTGCGTGATCTATGCTTCGAAGTCTTGGCAGTTCGTTGACTACGAACAGTCACTTGGTCGAGTGCTTCGGTCTAACCATTTGAAAAAGAATTTATATATTCATTTGGTAGTTAAAGGAATGGATTTAAATTGTCACAAAGTGGTTATGTCCGGGGCAGATTTTCAAGAAATGCTACAACTTGACACAGGTGTAGACACAGGAATATAATAATTAATAATTAATAATAAATTATGAAAATAAAACACAAACAAAAAGTAAAGAAGGCTCGCAAGATGCTAAGTAACGATGAGAAGAGAATGAAGGTCGGAATATTTCAATCAAAGCAATGGACGACATGGAAGGAAGGAATTAAAAATTATATTAATAACAAAATCAAAAAAAATGGAAGAAACAAAAAATAAACCCTTATTCTCAGTTGTGCTCATTGCACGCAATGAAGCTAAAACTCTTCCACATGCGATTGAGTCTCTTAAAGAATTTATGGCTCGAGGTGGAGATGTGAATGTGCTTGATACTGGTTCAACCGACAACACTGTTGAAGTAGCTAAGTCGCTAGGATGTCGAGTAAAAGAAGTTGGAGAAATTTTTAAACATACAATCACTGAAGAACAAGCGAAGGAAATCAATGACAGATTTGTTGTGGAAAATGAGATGCCGGTCCTTCGAGTTGGTGAAGTTTATTTTGATTTTGCTTCAGCTCGAAATGAAGCGAACAGTATGTCTGACTGCGATATGGTTTGTACTATGGACTGTGATGAAGTAATTACTCGAATGAATATTGATGTAATCGACCAGTACATACGAGAAGGATTTAATCAGTTCGAATATAACTTTGTTTTTTCTCACACTCCGGATGGAGGAGAACTTGTGAAGTTTATTCAAAGCAAATTCTATAGCCGAACTGCTTGTAATTGGGTTGGAATTATTCATGAGATGGTTACTAATTTAAATCCAAATAATCCAAGTAGAATAAAGTTGCTACAAGAACCTGAATTTAAGTTAGAGCACTACCAGAATGAAAAAACAAATCGAACAGGTTATTTACGAGGTTTAGCAATTGATTGTTTTAACCATCAAGAAAAAGATAGAAATTCTCATTACTTCGCCAGAGAGCTTTGGTGGACTGGAAGACCTTGGTCAGCGGCTAAGGAATTTAAGCGACATATTGAGATGAATAAGTGGCCAGCGGAGAGGGCGGAGTCAATGCTTTTCTTAGCTGATATTTATGGAGCCATGGAAAAACCAGAAGAACAATTAGCCTGGTGTCACCGAGCACTTGATACTGAGCCAAATAGACGAGAGCCTCTTCTAAAATTAGCTCAAATCTATCAAAGGCGTAATCAAGCCACTCCAGCGAATTACTATGCTACAGCCGCCTTGGAGCTTCCTTGGTATCCATTCTACGGAGCAAATGTAGCCTTCTACACTAATGAACCACACCAAATTCTATATTGGGCGAAATCATGGCTTGGAGATATGAAGGGTGCACAAAAACATCTTTTGAAGTGTCTTGAGTATCAAAGAGAGAATCCTGAGTACTTAGCGGCCACTGGATTTTTCTTTGGCTACCAGTCTCCAGAGATTGCTGGATGGTTCTCATATCCTGAACAATTGTTCTTATATGAAAAAGGTAAGATGATGGAGAGTGCTATCGAGTGTGGAAGTTGGAAAGGAAAATCAACTCACGCACTACTTTCATCCGGATGTCCAAATGTCACAGCAATAGACCACTGGAAAGGCTCAACCTTTGAGCCGGAAGCTCATATAGAAGCACAAAGCGGTTCAGTGTTTGAGACATTTAAGAAAAATGTTGGACACTTTAAAAATCTTACAATTATCAACGATGATATAAATAATGTAGTCGATTCAATACCAGACCATTCTGTTGATATGGTATTCATCGATGCCGGACACACTTATGAAGAAGTTAAAAACGACATCAAAAAATGGAAGGGTAAAGCCCGAATCCTCCTTTGCGGACATGATTATTGCTCAGGTTGGCCTGGAGTTATACAAGCCGTGGACGAAGAACTCGGTGGACCGGATGGAGTTGCTGATACGGTCTGGTACAAATGGATCAATAAACCAAAGGTATCTGTCTGTATACCCACACTTGGTCGACCCGAAAAACTTCACCGCCTTCTTGAATCAATTAAGGATAATGCTGAATACGACAACTACGAAGTAGTGGTCAAAGCTGATGAGTTTCCTCCAAACAATGTTGGTGCTCCAACTGTTTTCAAGCGATGTGTTGATGAGTCAACTGGTGAACTCGTATTATTCCTTGGAAATGATGTGGTTCCACAAAAGGGATTTATGAGAGAAGCTGTTTGGGAGATGATTAGAAAGTTTCCTGAACTTGATGGAATGATAGGATTAAACGATAATTATTGGAGAGAAGAACACGTTGCTCCACATTTCCTTATTTCAAAGAAGTTACTTCCTGCCTTAGATGGTGAATTCTTTCACACAGGTTACTACCACACTGGTTGTGATAATGAATTACGGGCTAGGGTGGAGCAACTTGGAAAGTATGCTTTTGGTCGGAAGGCAGTTATATTCCATGATCATCCGATGATGGCTGGGTCAAAAGCTGAAATGGACCATATTTATGCTCAGGCTTATAGTGGACCCAGGCACGACCATGACGATATTCTGTATGCTGAACGAGCAGAGAAGTATGGGTTTAAAGATAGAAAATGGGTTTAAAATCATGATACCGAAAAAAATTATAACAATCTGGCTTTCAGAGAATGAAACTCCAGAGATTGTAGAAAAATGTAATAAATCAAAAAATCTATTCTGTAAAAAAAATGGATATGAACATATTTACATTACTCTCGATAATGTCTATCGAGGCTCTGAGTATGTGAACAAATGTATCGAAATTAAAGAATGGGTTAGAGCGGTAGACTACCTAAGACTACATTACTTAAATGAACTTGGTGGTATATATCTCGATGCTGATGCTGAGATTATTGGAAACTTTGACGATATTCTATATTTTAGAATGTTCGTATTTACTGAAGAAAGTGGATATATCAATAATGGTTACATTGGTTCAGAAGCTAATCATCCATTCCTAAAATATCTACTTAATACAATGGAACACAGTTTTAGATTTCACCAAAATCTTTTCTGGCCAGGGATGCAATTCTTTTCAGAGTCCTACTACATTTCAGATCGAGGAGGATTGGGGATGTACATATATCCAGAAACTGTTCGAAAAAACTTAATTACTCACCACGAAATGAAATCGTGGGTAACATAAAAAAAATGATTCAACTTATTATTTTATTAGTGATGATATTTCTTATTGCCACAGGACACTCTTTGTGGTGGCTATTTCTATTATTCTTTATTTTATGATTATAGAAATGAATCCACAAAAGAAGGAGGCGAAGTGGCAAACGATATGGAATCACTATCTTAGAGAAAAAAGAAAGGAAGGTAAGATGTACGGTTACTATGAGTTGAAACAGACTATAAAAAACACATTTACTTTTAGTAAAATTAAGATTCATCAATACGATGGACTTCAGGCTACAGAGGAGGAAGGTTTAGTTTGGAAATGGTCCGATGATGACCGTAGAGAAAAACCAATCGATTGTGCATCATTACCGCCATTACCGTCATATTTAGTGATTAAGTTCCCAGAGGCTTACTACATGATTCGAATTTCAGATGTGGTGAAGTTAAGGGAAAGCGGTAAGCTCGGGATTACTATAGAGGAAGCTAGTATTATTGCAGAACAGATTCTAGTTCTTGGCTAGTTGACAACGACACAGGCACAGGAGTATACTCATATTATTATTAAATAACAAAATTATGACAATTAAAAAAGAAAAGATGGAACGATTGAATTCATATGTTCCAAAAGAACAGAAGAAGTTTATTAAAGATTTAGCTAAAAAATTAGGTAAAGGTGAAGGTGAGGTGACTCGAGATATTATTCAACTTTATATTATTTCCTTTAACACAAAAGTACAATGAAATACTACGATGAATATGCAGTTCTTGATGCACACATCAAAGAACTAGAAAACAAGAAAGATGAACTCCGGGGACTTATCTTAAAAGATATGTCTGAGTCTGGAGAAGAGTCTATTGAAACAGCCGTTGGTAAGTTCTCCGTTACAAAACTAAAAACTTGGACATACACTGAAAAAGTTATTGAGTTGAATGAAAAATGGAAAGCTCTAAAGGCTAAAGAAGAATCAACTGGTGATGCAACCTATGTAGAGAAGGAATCTCTACGGTTTACTCAAATTAAATTATAATAAATATCATGTCTAAAAATACTACAAAAAAAGAAGTTACACCAAAGGTATTAGTAAAAAAAGAAGTTAAGGTAAAAACTCCAAAGTTCAAACTTATTACTTACACAGTTAAAGCAGTCATTCCAACAGGAATGTATGCCAATATCCAACCTG
>JGI1221J13441_10000320_pt1 | contig 22525 bp, 16 predicted proteins | sample LakVidmifraction_4_FD_13441 | JGI IMG/M metagenome (IMG submission 13441) | reverse complement strand
CTCGCCGCCATTGCTTCTAATGCCGCAAGTCCAAAACTTTCTGTTTCTGAAGGCAATAAAAACAAATCGGAATAACAAAGGAGCGTATTTACCTCATTGCTGTTTCCCAAAAAGAGCACTTTGTCTAAAATCCCTAATTCCTTAGCCTGTTGCTCAATACTTTCCCTCTCAGGACCTTCACCAACTAATAATAATTTTGAAGGAATTTTCTTCTGAATTTTATAAAAAATAGTAATTACATCAGCAGGTCGTTTTACCGAACGTAAATTACTGATATGCGTAATAATGCGTTCATTTTCATTTGCAATAGTATGGCGCTGACATTCTTCAGAATGAATTTCGGGATATTTCTCAAAATCAATAAAGTTATAAATCACTTTTATGTCTTTGGAAATATTAAATAATCGCAAAGTATCTTTTCTTAAACTCTCTGATACTGTAGTAACTGCATCAGAATGATTGATGCTAAATTCAACAGCCGGTTTATAATTTGGATGACTTCCTACCAAAGTGATATCAGTTCCATGAAGTGTGGTGACCACTTTAATATCAATTCCTTTTTCTTTAAGCATTTGTTTCGCTATATAGGCTGCGTAGGCATGAGGAATTGCATAGTGCACGTGTAGTATTTCTAATTTATACAATTTCACAACTTCCACTATTTTGCTTGAAAGAGCCAATTCGTAAGGCTGAAAATGAAACAAAGGATATTCTTCCACAAAAACTTCATGAAAATGAATATTATTTGAAAGAAAATCTAGCCGGACAGGTTGTTTGTAGGTTATAAAATGAACCTGATGATCTCTTTGGGCTAAAGCCATACCCAATTCTGTTGCCACTACGCCACTTCCCCCAAATGTTGGATAACAAACAATTCCTATTTTCATTTAACTAATTTAATTCATTTAACTAATTTAAAATCTTTTTGAACAGACGTAAATATAGATTATTCTTACAATTATCAGCACCTAATTTTAACCTATCATAAAAAAAATCCTGCAACAGCAGGATTTCTATTTAGTAATCTCCTAATGTTTCAGGATTTTGATTTAAAGCAATTTCCAATTGTGCATCATTTGGTGCTTTTCCATGCCATGCATGAGTGTGCATCATAAAATCTACGCCGTTCCCCATGATAGTATGCAATAAAATACAAACCGGTTTTCCTTTTCCTGTCAAAGATTTGGCTTCTGCCAAACCTTTTTTAATACTATCAATATCATTTCCTTTTTCAACATCCAACACGATCCATCCAAAAGCTTCAAATTTAGCTTTTAAACTACCCAAAGGCATTACATTATCAGTTGCACCGTCAATTTGTTGTCCGTTATAATCTATCGTTGCTATATAATTATCTACGTTTTTCCCTGCAGCATACATAGCAGCTTCCCAAATTTGACCTTCCTGCATTTCACCATCTCCGTGTAATGAATAAATCAATTTTGAATCTCCATTTAATTTTTTTGCTTGTGCAGCACCAATGGCGACACTCATTCCTTGTCCTAATGAACCTGATGAAATACGGATTCCAGGTAAACCATCATGCGTTGTTGGATGACCTTGTAGACGTGAATTTAATTTTCTAAAAGTTGCCAATTCACTCACTGGGAAAAATCCGCTTCGCGCTAAAACACTATAATAAACAGGTGAAATATGTCCATTTGACAAAAAGAATAAATCTTCATTTTTTCCATCCATTGTAAAATTGGTAGAATAATCCATTACATCTTGGTACAAAATAGTTAAAAATTCATCGCATCCCAATGAACCACCCGGATGTCCGGAATTTACGGCGTGCACCATTCTAACGATATCTCTTCTTACTTGTTGCGAAAAATCCTGTAACTGTTGTGTTGTTGGCATTTATTAAAATTTAATTTAAAGAAGCAAAAATACTGTTTTTGAATTTTGAAACAATAAAATAATTAAGGAAAGTTATTCTTTCGTTATTAACATTAGGTTTTTTTCTCTTTCTTTTTTGCAGCAGGAAATAACACATTGTTTAAAATCAATCGGTATCCGGGAGAATTTGGATACAAGGCAAGTTCGGTTTTTGGATCACCTACTTTGTGTTGATAGTCTTCCGGGTCATGTCCGCCATAAAAAGTAAACATTCCTTTACCTTTTACGCCATGAATATATCGCGCTTCGTGATTCGATTTATTTTCTCCCATTACCAATACATTCGATTTTATTGTTTCCCTGTCAAATGAAGTAGTTTGTCCCATAAAACCTTTTATTAATTGTGTGTGATTTTGGCACAACATAGTTGGAATTGGGTCCCATTTTGCTGAATATTCCTGCAATGAAAAATAATCGGATGTTCGGGTTATTTTTCGTTTTTGGGTCATATCAATGGAAGAAAATTCATATTCCGCGGGATTTATAACCAACGTAAAATCTTTAAAGGCAAATGTTTTATTGAAATCAATTTTTTGCTGATAATCCATTTCTGAGGGATCTCCATCAAACATTGTTTCACAAATATCAACGCCTTCCGCAGCAAGTGAGATGTCAAAACTATCGGTGGCAGAGCACATGGCGAATATAAATCCGCCGCCAACCACAAAATCCCTGATTTTTTTTGAAACTGCCAATTTCTCTTCCGAAACTTTTTTGAAACCTAATTTTTTAGCCAATTCCTCAGCCTCTTTTTTTTGTTCAATATACCATGGTGCCGTTCTGTATGCACCATAAAACTTACCAAATTGTCCGGTAAAATCTTCATGATGCAAGTGAAGCCATTCATACAAAACCAATTTTTCTTCTAAAACTTCTTCATCATAGATAACATCAAAAGGTATTTCTGCATAGGTTAACACCAATGTTACAGCATCATCCCAAGGCATATTGGATTTAGGGGAATAAACTGCTATTTTTGGCGCTTTCTCAAGCGTAACAGCCTCCATATTTTTTGACGGACTGCTTATTTCTTCCAGGATTTTAGTTGCTTCAGTATCGGAAATGACATGAAAAGTAACGCCTCTAATTTTACATTCGTTTCTGGTTGCCTCATTGTCTTCTAACAAAAAGGAACCTCCTTCATAATTTAACAGCCATTTGGCTGTATTGCCCTTTTGTAGCGACCAAAAGGTAATTCCGTAAGCTTTTAAATGATTTGCTTGGGTAACATCATCCATTGGTATCAAAATAAATGATGCATAAATGGAATGAGAAAAAATCAAAAATAAGGCTATCAATGATTTTTTCAATATTGACAGTCGGTAAATTTTTGTTTTAAAACTTGCATATTTAGAATGGTACGTCATCCTCGTCATAATTATCTGGAGCACCAAAAGCATCTTCGGCACTTGCAAAGTTGCGTTGAGGAATAGCATTGTTCATTTTCGAATGAAATTCACTTGCTATACCATCATCTAAATTACTGAATTGTGCCAAATGAGCGGTAAATTTAAGTCGAATATTCTCTAAGCCACCATTTCTGTGTTTGGCAACAATAAATTCTGCCTGACCTTCACAAGGTGTTCTTTCCTCATCATCCCATTCTGTAAGTCCATAATATTCAGGTCGATAAATAAAAGAAACAATATCTGCATCTTGTTCAATGGCACCAGATTCACGTAAATCTGATAATAATGGACGTTTACTTCCACCTCTGGTTTCAACGGCACGCGATAACTGTGAAAGCGCAACCACAGGAATATTTAATTCTTTGGCCAGCGCTTTTAAATTTCGTGAAATGGTTGAAATTTCCTGCTCACGATTTCCTCCTCCTTTTTGTGAAGTTCCTGCAGTCATTAACTGCAAATAGTCGATAATTATAATTTTTATTCCGTGTTGTGATGCCAAACGACGTGCTTTTGCACGTAAATCAAAAATAGATAACGATGGGGAATCATCAATGAAAATAGGCGCTTTCGTTAAGTTTTTAACTTTCACGTTTAACTGTTCCCACTCATGGGGTTCCAAATTCCCCTTTCTTAATTTTCCAGAAGAAATTCCAGTTTCACTGGAAATCATACGTGTTATTAATTGAACGGAAGACATCTCCAATGAAAATATAGCAACCGGCTGATCAAAATCTATGGCCATGTTTTTTGCCATGGACATTACAAAAGCCGTTTTCCCCATACCTGGACGTGCAGCCAAAATCACCAAATCTGAAGGTTGCCAGCCGGAAGTTAACTCATCTAAACGCGTAAATCCGGTAGCGGCACCGCTCATACCTTTTTTATTCGATATTTCCTGAATTTTTTTAATCGCTATTGCAACAAGCCCTTCAGAAGTTTCTGACCCTTTTTTTAGATTTCCTTGCGTAACCTCAAACAGTTTGCTTTCGGCTTCATCCAATAAATCGAAAACATCAACGGTTTCATCATAGGCTTCTTCAATAATTTCAGATGAAATGGAAATTAATTTGCGTTGAATATATTTTTGAAGAATGATACGTGCATGAAATTCAATGTGTGCAGATGAAGCAACTTTTTGGGTTAAACGAACCAAATAAAAATCACCGCCAACAGATTCTAAATTATCAGTTTTTCGCAATTGATTTGCAACTGTCAATAAATCTGTAGGTTCAGAATTCTGGAATAAAACAAAAATAGCTTCATAAATTAATTGGTGCGCTTCTTTGTAAAAAGCTTCAGGATGCAAAATATCAATAACGTCATCAACACCCTTTTTGTCAATCATCATAGCACCTAAAACCGCTTCCTCCAATTCCAAAGCCTGAGGTGGAATCTTTCCTTTTTCAAGACTTATTATCGTGTTCTTTTTAGGCTGGACGGATTTTAAAGGCTGCAAATTATTCACTTGTTTAATACTTTCTATATGTTTGTAAATCTGTTATTTTTATTAAAATAGCATATGTCATCCTCAAGATATTCCATTTGCATCTAAACTAATTTTTAAAGTGGCCTTAAGATACTTTATTTTAAATTAAAAATTCATTGTCTTAGTTATTTTCTTTTTGAAAAAAACAAAAATCCCGATTGCAATTTATTAAAAGCAAATGTAAATTTTATTACACAATTTCAACTTGTAATTTCAATTTTATTTTAGGTAAAAGTTATTAACAAACAACATTGATTTATTAATTTACCAAAGGAGGTTTTCTGAAAAAATATTTCATATTTTTGGGGCATGGACAATAAAAAAACGTATAAAATTCTTACCATTTTATTGGTTATGCAATGGGCTTTTCTTCGAATTATTGCCCAATATCCGGCTTTAATTGAAAAATTTTACGCCCAAGGTTTATACGTATATATTTCAAGTTTTTTAAGTTTTCTTTTTAGTTGGATTCCCTTTTCAATTGGAGATATTTTATACACTTTATTGGCAATTATGATTGTTAAAAATATTTACACCGCCATAAAAAACAGAAAGCTTCACTTTAAAAACACCTTATTTAAAATTTTTGGAATCATTTCGATAGTTTTTTTTATTTTTCATTTAAACTGGGGCTTAAATTATTTCAGGCAACCCGTTTATAAGTCATTGAATTTTGAAAATAAAAAGTACTCCTTAAATGAATTGACGGATTTCTCCGAAAAACTAATCGTAAAAATAAATCAGGTACAGCTTTCCATTACTAAAAATGACACCATTGCAGTTGAAAACAAATTAAATAAGACCGAAATAATTGAAGTTTCATATACTGTTTACGACCAATTTCAAAAAAAATATTCACAATTTTCACATGAAAATTTAAAGATAAAACTCTCTTTGTTCAGTGTTCCTTTAACCTATATGGGATTTGCGGGCTATTTAAACCCCATTACCAATGAATCTCAGGTAAATTCTTTAATTCCTAAAAACAGTTATCCTATTATTGTCTGTCATGAATTAGCGCATCAGGTTGGTGTAGCTTCGGAAAGTGAAGCAAATTTTGTAGGTTATTTAGCTGCAACAAACTCCAGCGATGTTGCTTTTAATTATTCCGGATATTTAATGGCGCTGCGTTTTTGTATGTTTGAAATTTATAAAAAAGATCCTGCAAAATTTGAAACCTTAAAAATTGAAATAAATAAAGGAATTTTAAAAGACATTCAGCAAAGCGATGCTTTTTGGGAATCTTACCAAAACTGGACAGAAACGTATTTTAAAACTTTTTACGATACTTTTTTAAAAGCCAATAAGCAAAAAGAGGGGATAAAAAGTTACAATAAAGTGGTGTCACTTTTGGTAAATTACTACAAAACCCAAGAATTATAGTTAATAAACCCTTATTTTTGCAGTATTATGCACAAACATATTACAAGCGCACAAAATTCATATATAAAAGAACTTGTTCAGCTTAAAGAAAAATCACGTATACGTAAACAAACACAAATTTTTTTAATTGAAGGTTTACGTGAAATCTCTTTAGCCATTCAAGGAAATTATACTGTAGAAACCATTTTGGCAGCCACTTCAATTATAAATAATGAAGAAATTGAAAAATTAATTAACTCAGTGAATTATGCAATTGAAGTTATTGAAATTTCAAATGATGTATACCAAAAATTGGCGTTACGTGAATCTACTGAAGGTATATTAGCTGTTGCCAAGTGTAAAGATTTATCGCTTAAATCAATAAAATTTAAGAATAAAAATCCATTAATATTAGTTGCTGAAGCTCCTGAAAAACCAGGAAATATTGGTGCGCTTTTAAGAACTGCTGATGCCGCAGGAATTGACGCAGTACTTATTGCCAATCCAAAAACAGACATTTACAATCCAAACATCATTCGCACAAGTATTGGCTGTGTTTTTACAACGCAAATAGCGACAGGAACAACTTCAGAAATTATTTCATTTTTAAAAGAGCATCATATTAATATTTATGGTGCTGCCTTAACTGCATCAGTTGCCTATCAAACTTTGGATTACACGCAACCAAGCGCTATAATTGTAGGGACAGAAGCAACCGGATTGACCGATGAATGGCTTCAAAACACCTCAAAAAATATCATTATCCCAATGCGAGGAGCAATTGATTCCATGAATGTTTCCGTTAGTGCCGCAATTATTTTGTTTGAAGCGGTAAGGCAGAGGGAATAGATAATTCAGAAAAAAGAAAAGAGACAAAATAAACAACTAAAAGATTAAATAATATCAAATGACTCCACAATTCCTCTTTTATATATTAATAGGCATCATCATTGTTAAATTTTTATTTGACACTTACATTGACTCTTTAAATTCAAAACATTTTAATGATGCTATTCCGCCAGAATTGGAAGGTATTTATAACGAAGAAGAGTACCTAAAATCGCAGGCATATAAAAAGGCAAATTATAAATTTTCAGTAGTGACAAGCATCATTTCTATTGTTACAACATTGTTGTTTTTTATTTTTGAAGGCTTTGCATTTGTTGATCATATTGCGAGAAGCTTTTCGGACAATGCCATTGTTATAACCCTAATTTTCTTCGGAATTATTATTTTCGCCAGCGATATTTTATCACTTCCATTTTCTTATTATGCCACATTTGTTATTGAAGAAAAATTTGGTTTCAACAAAACTTCAAAAAAAACATTTGCATTCGATAAAATTAAAGGTTGGTTAATGATGGTTTTTGTTGGTGGAGGAGTTTTGGCTTTAATTACTTGGTTTTATCAATTGACAACCAATAATTTTTGGTTATACGCCTGGGCATTAATGACTGTTATCACCATTTTTATGAATCTTTTTTATTCTAAATTGATTGTTCCTCTTTTTAATAAACAAACGCCTTTGGAAAGTGGTGTTTTAAAAAATGAGATTGAAAATTTTGCAAGAAAAATAGGATTTAAACTTGAAAATGTTTTTGTGATTGACGGCTCTAAAAGGTCCACAAAAGCAAATGCCTATTTTTCTGGTTTTGGAAAACAAAAAAGAATTACATTATATGATACGTTAATAAACGATTTGGAAACCGATGAAATTGTCGCTGTTTTAGCGCATGAAGTTGGGCATTACAAGAAAAAACATATTATTTATAACTTATTGGCTTCTATTTTATTAACCGGATTTACATTCTATATTTTATCATTATTGGTTGGAAATTTATCCTTGTCGATGGCTTTAGGAGTTGAAACTGCCAGTTTTCATATCGGACTTATCGCTTTTGGCTTTTTATACAGTCCTATTTCTGAAATTACAAGTTTATTTATGAATGTATTATCAAGAAAATTTGAATACGAAGCGGATGATTATGCAACAGAAAATTTTGACGGAAATGCCTTAATTTCAGCCTTAAAAAAATTATCAAAAAATAGTTTGAGTAATTTAACGCCACATCCTTTGTATGTGAAAATTCATTACTCCCACCCTACGCTTTTACAACGTTTTTTAAACTTAAAAAAATAAATGCAAATAATTGGTTAATCAATTTTTATCATTATTTTTAAGCGATGATATACAACTTATCCATAGAAGAAGAAAATAAAGAGATTACTAGGCGCTACAAAGATTTGTTGAAAGGCGCCTACCAAACATTTACGGCTACCGATAAAAAAGAAATCAGAAAAGCTTTTGAACTGGCGTTAGAAGCTCATAGCAAGCAACGCCGTTTAACTGGCGAACCTTACATATTTCATCCTATTGCCGTATCAAAAATTGTTGCCTATGAAATTGGGCTTCATGCGACCTCTATTATTGCTGCTTTATTGCATGATGTTGTGGAAGACACCACATATACCATTGAAGATATTGAGCGGTTATTCGGTGAAACTGTTGCCAGAATTGTTTTTGGATTAACAAAAATTTCTCACTTAAAAAAGGATCAGGACGCTTCTCTTCAGGCTGAGAATTTTAGAAAAATGCTCTTAACTTTAAATGATGATGTAAGGGTTATTCTAATAAAAATTGCAGACAGGTTACACAATATGCAAACTATGGAAGCAATGCCGGCAGACAAGCAGGTAAAAATAGCTTCTGAAACCTTATATATTTACGCACCACTTGCGCATCGGTTAGGCCTTTACAATATAAAAACGGAGTTAGAAAATCTTGGTTTAAAATTTACGGAACCTGAAATTTATAATCATATTCTTGAGAGAATTACGCAAAGTAAGGAAGACCAAGATAAGTACATTGAATCGTTCTCCAACATTATAAGTGAAACTTTAGATAAAGAAGGATTCGAATATTTAATTAAAGGTCGAAGAAAATCTATTTATTCCATTCATAAAAAAATGCTTTCACAAGGTGTAAGTTATGATGAAATTTATGACAAATTTGCCATTAGAATAATTTATAAGTCAATTGACAAAGATGAAAAATTTGATGCATGGAAAATATATTCCATTGTAACTGATCATTTTAGACCTAACCCAAGCAGGTTGCGAGATTGGATCAGCCAGCCCAAATCTACCGGGTATGAATCGCTTCATATTACAGTGATGGGTCCACAAGGAAAATGGGTTGAAGTACAAATTCGTTCAGAAAGAATGAATGAGATTGCTGAAAAAGGCTATGCAGCCCACTATAAATATAAAAACCAAAATGAACGCGAAAGTGGTTTAGAGGAGTGGTTAAATAAAATTAAGGAATCATTTGAAAATTCAAATGGCAGTGCAATAGATTTTGTGGAAGATTTTAAATTAAATCTTTATGCCAAAGAAATTTTTATATTTACACCAAATGGTGATTTAAAAGCATTACCGAAAAATTCCACAGCATTAGATTTTGCTTTCGCAATTCATACTCAAGTGGGGATGAACTGCAGAGGAGCAAAAGTAAATGGTAAATTAAAAACAATAAGTCAAGTATTACAAAGTGGAGATCAGGTTGAGATAATTACCTCAAAAAGTCAAAAACCAAATGTTGGATGGTTGGATTTTGTGGTAACAGCCAGAGCCCGAAATCGTATTAAAAATGCCTTAAAGGAAGGTCAAAAGAAAATTGCAGAAGAAGGAAAAGAGATCTTAACGCGAAAACTTAAACATTTAAAAATTGACCTCAATGAAAAAGTGGTCAATGAGCTTGTAACACATTTTAAATTAAGAACAAGTCAAGATTTATTTTACAGAATGGGTATTGGTTCCATTGAAAATCCCCAATTAAAAGAATTTGTCAGAAAGCGAAATAATGCTTTTGTAAGTTTCTTTAAAAATAGAATTAAACGCAGTCCATCGCAGCAGGAAGCCATTGAAAAAGACGAGATTACAGATAAATATGATTCTTTAGTCTTCGGTAAAGAAGAAGAACGTTTAGATTATAAAATGTCTCCATGCTGTAACCCAATTACAGGAGATAAAGTATTTGGATTTATTACCATAAATGACGGTATTAAAATTCACAAGAAAGATTGTCCAAATGCTATTAGTTTACAGGCAAATTATGCCTATAGAATTTTAAGTGCAAAGTGGATAGATTCAACAAAACAGGAATATAAGGCCATTATTAAAATATTAGGCGTTGATCATGTTGGAATGGTTAATGAAATTACTCAAATTATTTCAAATAATATGAGTGTAAATATTCAAGGTTTAAATATTTCAGGCCATGACGGGCTTTTTGAAGGGAACATTACCGTAACTGTCGAAAACAGATTACAACTTCAAAAACTATGTGATCGCATTAAAAAAATTGAAGGCATTGATACTGTAGACAGAATTTACAAACATTAAATTTGTTCACAATTCAAAGTTAATAAATATGCAAATTACCTGCCCTTTTATTAAAAAAATAGAATTAAATTTGTTTAGTTTTAAAAGTCAATTAAGATAATTATGAGTAATGAAGATCAAAAGATTGTAAAGGCTGTTTTTGTGAATTTTCTTGAAACAAATAGCCATAGAAAAACGCCTGAACGGTTTGCTATTTTACAAGAAATTTATAATTTAGACCATCATTTTGACATTGAATCTCTCTATATCCAGATGAAAATCAAAAATTATCGGGTAAGCAGAGCAACACTTTACAATACTATTGAATTATTATTGGAATCTGGTTTGGTAAGAAAGCATCAGTTTGGACAAAATCAGGCATTCTATGAAAAGTCATATTTCGACAAACAACATGACCATGTTATTTTAACTGATACAGGTGAAGTCATTGAATTTTGTGATCCAAGAGTTCAAATTATTAAAAAGACTATTGAAGAAACTTTTAATATTGACATTCATAAACACTCGCTCTATTTCTACGGAACAAAAAAAACAAACAACAATTAACATATATAATTAAGCAAATGGCTGTAAATTTATTATTAGGACTGCAATGGGGAGATGAAGGAAAAGGCAAAATTGTAGACGTCCTCACGTCTAATTACGATATTATTGCTCGATTTCAAGGTGGTCCAAACGCAGGGCATACTTTAATTTTTGATGGACAGAAACACGTTCTACACACCATTCCTTCAGGTATTTTTCATAAAAACGCCATGAATCTTATTGGAAATGGCGTGGTGATTGACCCCGTAATTTTCAAAAAAGAATTAGATAACTTAGAAAAATTTAATTTAGATATAAAATCTAAATTGTTAATATCAAGAAAAGCACATTTAATATTACCAACACATCGTCTTCTTGATGCTGCTAGTGAAACTTCAAAAGGAAAAGCCAAGATTGGCTCAACTTTAAAAGGAATTGGTCCAACTTATATGGATAAAACCGGAAGAAACGGTATGCGGGTTGGAGATTTAGAATTGAAAGACTGGAAAGAAAAATATCATGCATTGACAGAAAAGCATTTGAGAATGCTTGAGTTCTTTAAAGTTGAAATTGAATATGATTTACCGGAATTAGAAAAAGAATTTTTTGGAGCCATTGATGTTTTAAAGCAACTTCCTTTTATAGATAGTGAAGAGTATTTAAACAATGCCATAAGAAACAAAAAAACTATTTTGGCTGAAGGTGCTCAAGGTTCCATGTTAGATATTGATTTTGGAACATATCCTTTTGTGACTTCTTCAAATACAACAGCAGCCGGCGCTTGCACCGGATTAGGAGTAGCGCCAAATAAAATTGGTGAGGTTATCGGAATTTTCAAAGCATATACCACACGTGTTGGTTCAGGTCCTTTCCCAACTGAATTATTTGATGAAGACGGTGCGAAAATGGGAAAAGTTGGACAAGAATTTGGTGCAACAACCGGAAGACCACGACGTTGCGGTTGGTTGGACTTGGTGGCATTAAAATATGCAGTTCAAATTAGTGGCGTATCCCAATTGATCATGATGAAAGGTGACGTTCTTTCAGGATTTTCAAAACTAAAGGTCTGTACTTCATACAACTATCAAGGAACTGAAATCAGCCACTTGCCTTACAATATTGAAGAACACAATGTAACACCAATTTATACCGAGTTTAAGGGTTGGAAACAAGATTTAACAGGGATGACAAACGCAACATCATTGCCAAAAGAATTAAACGATTACATTAAGTTTATTGAAGATTTTGTGGAAGTGCCCATAAAAATTGTTTCTGTAGGTCCAGACCGAAAGCAAACAATCTTGAGATAAAAATAAAAAAGCTTCAAATTTTGAAGCTTTTTTATTTTAATTCAACTTCATATTTTTCTAATCACTTTTTCATTAGTTTTGTAACAAAATAAATAGGTTTGAAAAAATTACTTTTCTTCGTTATCATATTTATTGGCATTTCAGGATTTTCTCAAACAAAAAAGATTAAAATCCTACAAGCTGATAACACATTTGTTAAACCTGAATTTCCTGGAGCAACAATCTCTGTTGGAAATGTTTTCATAGAACATGAAGGAGCCACATTACGTTGTGACAAAGCCTATATTTATCAGGAAAAAAAGTTGGTGAAAGCCATGGGTAACGTTGTGATAAATCAGGGAGACACCATTGTACAAACCAGCAAATATACCGATTATGATGCCCAATCAAAAATAGCTACTTCCTGGGGAAATGTTGTTTTAAAAGATGATGTAATGACTCTGCAAACGGATACCTTGAAATTTGACAGAGAAAATCAACAGCTTTTTTACAAAAGCGGCGGAACAATTATAGACGCAACCAATGTTTTAAAAAGCAGAATTGGAGATTATTATTTACGCACCAAAAAATTTCAGGCATTAACCAATGTTGAAGTTACCAGTAAAGACAGTAAAGTAGTATCAAACCATCTTGATTATTATACCAATACAGGTATTGCTGACTTAATGGGACCTTCAACCATAACAAGCAAACAAGATTCTATTTATACAGAAAAAGGGCATCACAATTCAAAAACGAATATTTCTCATTTTTTAAAGAACTCAAAAATATTTTATAAAGACAGAACCATAGAAGGTGACAGTTTATATTATAATAAAAACATTGAATTTGCTTCTGCAACAGGAAATATTATTGTGGTGGATACCGTAAACAATTCGATCATAAAAGGAGGCTATGCTGAATATTTTAAACTGAAAGATTCTGTTTTTATAATCAAAAAAAGCGGTCGCTATTTCTATTATAGAAAAAGATTCTGTTTTNATTCATGGTGATAAATTAATGGTNACAGGAAAAATTGAAGATCGTATTGTNAGAGCCTTTAATCGCGTGAAATTTTNTAAATCAGATTTACAGGGNAAATGNGANTCCTTNATNACCTTTGAAAAAACNGGATTGACAAAATTAATTAGAAATCCNGTAATGTGGACTCAGGGAAATCAGATAANGGGAGATACCATTCATCTCATATCAAACCCCAAAACAGAACAACTCGACTCTTTAAAAATATTGGATAATGCCTTTATGGTTCAAAAAGATTCAGCAGGATTTAGCCAATTGAAAGGTAAAAATATGTTCGGAAAATTTAAAAACAATGCGTTAAAATCGTTAGATGTCGTTGGAAATAGTGAAGTTGTTTTCTATATTAGAAATGACCTTCAGGAATTGGTAGGGATTATGAGAATGAAAAGTAGTAAAAATATTTTTATCACTATGGAAAATAATGAAATTGAAACCATCGATTTTATTGAAAAACCGGAAGGAAAAACCTACCCTCCTTCAAAACTTCCTGAAAAAGAGAAAATTTTAAAAGGATTTATTTGGAGGGAAAAAGAACGACCACTCAATAAAGACGGAATTTTCATTTATGATAAATTAGAAACTAAAGAAAAAGAAATTACAAAAAATTGAAAATTGAAAGAAGATTTCTTTAAATATCAGGCACAAACATCCCCTCACCCATTGGCCATAGAAATTTCCCATGCCAATGGTTGTTATATTTATGGTGCAAACGGTAAAGAATATTTAGATTTTATTGCCGGCGTTTCGGCAAATACTTTGGGGCATAATCACCACAAAATTTCACAAGCCATAAAAGATCAGGTTGATAAATACACCCACGTTATGGTTTACGGAGAATTTGTGCAACAGCCTCAAGTTGATTTATGTAAATTATTAGCGGCCAATGTACCAAAGCCTCTGGAAACGGTTTATTTAACAAACTCTGGTACGGAAGCTACTGAAGGCGCCCTAAAATTAGCCAAACGTTTCACAGGAAGAAGTGAATTTATTGCGGCGAAAAATGGATATCACGGAAATACTCAGGGATCCATGAGTGTTTGTGGCGTAGAAGAACAAAATAGCGCTTTCAGACCTTTAATTCCAGGAATAAAATTTATCACCTTTAACAACTTAAACGATTTAAATAAAATAACCACAAAAACAGCCGGGGTTATTTTAGAAACCATCCAAGGTGGAGCAGGTTTTATTGAGTCTCAGAATGATTATTTAAAAAAGGTAAAAGATAAATGTAACCAAGTTGGCGCTTTGCTTATTTTGGATGAAATACAATCGGGAATTGGGCGTACAGGAAAATTTTTTGGATTTGAAAATTACAATGTCGTTCCTGATATTATTGTTGCCGGAAAAGGATTAGGCGGCGGTATGCCTATTGGTGCTTTTATTTCTTCATCCCAAATTATGGATTGTTTAAAACAACAACCAAAACTTGGACATATCACCACTTTTGGCGGACATCCCGTCATTGCGGCCGCGGCTCATGCAACCTTAACGCAATTGCTTAATTCCGACTTAATGGAACAAGCCCTCTATAAAGAAACTTTATTTAGAAAATTATTGGTTCATCCTTTAATAACCGAAATTAGGGGAAGAGGATTAATGCTCGCTCCATTGGTCGAAAGCAGTGAAATGGCCTCTAAAATTATATTAAAATGTCTTGATAAGGGTCTAATCATGTTTTGGTTATTGTTTGAAGGAAAGGCAATCAGAATAACACCGCCACTTACCATTTCGGAAGATGAAATATACAAAGGCTGTAACGTTATTATTGAAGTTCTAAATGATATTTTAAGCGAATACAGTCAATCAAATTAAATAATTTCTCCTCTAACCTATTATCACATAACGTATTAGTTAAAATTTTGTTAATATAGTACTGTGTTATGCACAATAGCGTAACATATTTTATTTTAAGGCGTCTTTTAATAAAATACTAACAAATAAAACTATATATTATGAAAACAACAGATTTAAACCAATCGGAAAAAAGCAATAAAAATATTGCGTTTGTAAATTTTACATCAGCTAAAAGATTGCACTGGGATAGATATAGAAGATATGGAATATTTGTTTAATAAATATAAATACGCCAATTATAAAATGCCGAAATTAACACAAATAAAAAATGCACCTAAATAAGGTGCATTTTTTAACTTGTATTTTACTGATTATTGATTTCCTAAAATAATTGGAAGTCCGCCTTCTCCTCCACCAATAACAATAACTTTGCTATTAGACGATTCAGATAATTTAATTGTGGCTTCTATACCTTTATCCCGAAGAATTTGATCATTCAGTGAAGCGCTCAAAATACGGTTGGCATCTGCCTTACCTTTTGCCTCAATAATTTGTTTTTCAGCCTCTTTTGAAGCAGTTACCAATCTAAATTCATATTCCAAAGATTCTTGCTCTTGTTTTAATTTACTTTCAATCGCAGTTTTAATTGTTGAAGGTAAAGTTACATCTCTAACTAAAACAGAGTTTAGCTGAATATATTGAGGTTCAATAATCTTTTTTGTTTCTTCATAAATTTCAGCTTGTATAGCATCTCTTTTTGTTGAATATAATTGTTCTGGTGTATACCTACCAACAACGCTTCTTGTTGCAGAACGAACTGCAGGAACAATTACACTGTTAAGATAATCCTGACCTCTTGTTTGGTGCAAAAAACCAACAGTATTTGCTGAAGGCTGATACAAAATAGAAGCATCTAATTTTATTTCAAGACCATTAGATGAAAGTACTGACATTTCTCTTTCCAGTAACTCTTGTTGTCTTACATTGTAAACATATACCTTATTCCAAGGTGCAACTATATGAAATCCTTCACCCAAAGGTGGCTGATCGGTAACTACACCGCCACCAAATGTTTTATACAACACCCCTACTTCTCCTGAATCGATGGTTGTTGTTGATTTTGATAAAAAGATAACAAGTATAATGATACCTATTATTATTGGCATTAAATTTTTTGGCAATTGTAACTGTCCGTTGCTCATTTTTTTTATTTTTAAATTTTTACAAAAATACAAAAATAGAATTGATTAAATTCTGTTTTGTTCATATTTTCCCAATGAATATAATCTCCTTATTTTTCTATAGGAAGAAAAGCACCTTTAATTAATACTTTCTTATTTTTTAAAATTTCTGTAAGATCTAAAATTTCAGCAAAATCTTCATTTTTCTTACCGATGGCTATCTGTATTTTTTCAAAATTATAATTGTTTTCAATTTTTTCTTTTAAAACCAAAATATACGATTTCCCATCTTCTTCAAGAATAGCAGTTAAAGGCAGCGCCATTCTTTGTATTGAATTTGTGATTATTTCAGCTTCAACAAACATTCCAACCAAAAACGATTGAAGTTCCTTTTCCATATGCCCATGAACTTTAACCGTTCTATTTTTCTCATCAATAGATGTTCCTATTAAATGTACTTCCGCATCGTAACTAACTTCAGAATTTTCTGGTAATTTAAACTTAATTGGTTGCCCAGTCTTCACTTTTAATACATCCTTTTCGAAAATTACCAATTCAAGATGCTTGTGTGTATCATTAATTATTTCCAATAAAACATCTGATTCATTCATGAATTTACCAACACTTGCATATACTTGAGTAACACTTCCATTAATTGGAGAATAAACAGGAATGGTGCTTGTAAAGTTACCTGCTTCTACATTCGTTGTATTGATATTCATTAACCGAAGTTTTTGCCCTAAACCATTGTAATTTGCCAATAAACTTTTATAGTCACTTTCAGCTTTTAAATAGTTTTTTTCAGAAGTGATTTTCTCATTAAACAATGTTTTTTGACGCTCATATTCATTTTTTAAGTAATTTAATTTTTCATGAATTTCTAAATAATTTTGTTGAACTTCAATAAAATCAGGGTTTTCAAGTGTTAAAAGCAATTCGCCTTTTTTTACTTTTTCACCAATTAATAAATGTGAAATTTTAACATAACCACCCATAATAGCACTAACCATAGCTCTATCTGATGGTGGAACATCAATAAATCCGTTGGTTTTTATACCTTCAGAAAAATTTTGCAACATCATTTCTCCTAATTCCATAGCAGAACTTTGAAATTGCGCTTCGGTAATTTCAATTAAATTTTTATTTGTCTCAATTGCTTCTTTTTCTTTTTCTGGATTTTTAGAATTGTCGCAAGAAATTAAAGTAAAAATTGAAAGTATATAGATTGTATTCATTATATATTTTTTCATAATAACATGTTATAAGTTTAAATAATTTATTTCTAAAGCAATTTGGTTGAAAGCATTTAAATTGGTTAAATAATCTATATTTAACTGGCTTGCAGTCTCTATACTTTGGATGTATTGAAAAAAGTCAATTTCACCATTTTTATAACTTGAAGTAGCTGTTTTTAAAATTTCTTGTGCCACATTTTTGCCGCTTTCACCAAAATAATCTAATTGAGTTTTACTTTTATTTAACTCTTCAAGCAATATTATGTATTTGGAATTTAATTGAAATTCAGCATCAAAAGCTTCCTCATTAGCCATGTCTTGTTCAATTTTTGCTGCAGAAATTTTTGCTGTTTTTCCAAAGAAGAAAACAGGAATTGAAACCCCTGCGGTAAAGCTGTTAACTGAAGTATTGTCGGTAACATCTTTACTGTTAAAATAATTGAAATGTAAATCGGGCAATAATTGCTGTGCTTCCAATCCTTTTTTCGCTTTAAACAGTTTGCTGTTTTCAGTATAATACCTATTGATTAAATGGTTGTTTACATCTATATTTTTAACAGGTATTTTAGCTAATTCCACGGAAGAAATACGCAATGTATCTTCAACTTGCAATAACATATTTAAAGATTCATAAGCAATAGAAATGTCATTCTTAAGCTGATTTAACTGCGCGGAATATTGTTTAAATTTAGATTCTGAAGTAATCATTTCCAAATAGTTAGACTCCCCAAGTTCAAACTTTCGTTTAGCTGCTTTTGAAAAGTTTTGATACAAACTGTCAATATAAATTAAATGCTCTAATTTTTTATTTAAATAAACAATTTTGTAATATGATTGGGAAACGTTTTTTATCAAATTATTTTTAAAAATCTCGTAGGATATCTCCGTTAAGTTAGCATTAATTTCATTGGTTTTTTTCTTCGCAAAATAAACTGTTGGAAATTCTACAATTTGACTTATCCCATACGTCTCAAATGGTTTCCCATCAATTCCTAAATTCGTTTTGTCTTTCGTATAATAAAAATTGGTTTTATCAATTTCAAAAGAACTACGTATTATTTTAGTACTTCTGTCTATATCTAAAGACTTTATTTTTAATTGTTTATTATTTAGCACAGCCATTTCAATAGCCTCATCCAATGAAACTGATTTAGCTTGAGAAAAACCAATAACAGGTACTATTAATAGCAGTAATAGAAGAGCTGAATTTAAGGTCTTTTTTCTTTTCATTTTAAATTGTTTAGTGTCGAAAATTGAATATAAAACAGGCAATACAACTAATGTTAAGACTGTTGCCGTAATTAAACCTCCAATAACAACAGTTGCTAAAGGACGTTGCACTTCAGCACCTGCATTTGTTGAGACTGCCATTGGTAAAAATCCTAATGCTGCAGCAGCAGCCGTTAAAACAACCGGACGCAAACGTTCTTTGGTTCCTTTTAAAATTCGTTCATTTACATCGTCAAAACCTTGTTCTTTTAGTGATTTTAAATGTTCTATAAGTACAATTCCATTTAATACAGCAATACCGAATAAAGCAATAAAACCAACACCTGCTGAAATGCTAAACGGTAAATCTCTCATCCATAAAAACAGCACACCTCCCACAGCTGATAATGGAATGGCCGAAAACACCATTAATGCTTCTTTAATGGAGTTAAATGCAAAGTGTAACAATACGAATATCAAGAATAAAGCGATGGGCACCGCTACTTTCAACCTCGCTTTTGCGCTATTCAAATTTTGAAACTGGCCACCATACGATACTGTATATCCTGTAGGTAATTTCACATCGGATTCAATTATTTTTTGAACATCTTTCACTACAGACTCCATATCTCTATTTCTAACATTAATACCGATAACTATGCGCCTTTTAGTATCGTCTCTTGAAATTTTCGCAGGACCTTTTGAATATTCAATGTTAGCTACTTCATGTAATGGAATTTTATTTCCAGAAGGAGTATCAACGTACAAATTTTTAAGGCTTTCAATATTTTTTCTATAATCAGCTTGCAAGCGGACTACTAAATCGTATCTGCGCTCACCTTCAAAAACATTACCTATTGTATTTCCTGCAAATGCCATGGAAACAATTTGATTTAAACCTTCGATATTCAAACCATAACGGGCAACTTTTTCTCTTTTGTAAGTAACCGTCATTTGTGGTAAGCCATCAATTTTTTCCACAATAATATCTGAAGCTCCTTCCACATTTGATATTTTACCCTTAATTTCATCTGCTTTTGCAGCTAAAATTTCTAAATCTTCACCAAAAATTTTTACGGCAACGTCTGATCTTACACCAGTAATAAGTTCATTAAAACGCATTTCGATAGGTTGGGTAAACTCAAATTCGACTCCTGGAATAATGGCCAATTTCTCTTTGAACTTATCCGCCAATTCATCTTTCGAATCTGCCGAGACCCACTCTCCCTTCGGTTTTAACTTTATAATAACATCACTTTCTTCCATAGACATTGGGTCTGTAGGAACTTCAGCGGCTCCAATACGAGACACTACTTGGTCAACCTCCGGAAAATTATCTAATAAAATTTGCTCAATTTTGGTTGTAATTTCAGCTGTTTTAGTTAAACTTGTTCCTGTTTTTAAAACGGGTTGAATCACAAAATCACCTTCATCTAAAGTTGGAATAAATTCACCTCCCATTCTACTGAACAATACTCCTGTTAAAACCAATAAGGAGACAGCTAATAGTATGACTGCTTTTTTATGCCACAAGGCCCATTTAATTACAGGCTCATACATTTTATAAAAGAATGCCATTAAGCGTCTGGAAACATTATTTTTAGTTACTTTTTCAGGTTTTAAAATAATGGATGAAATTACCGGGACATACGTAAAACATAAAATCATGGCACCTATTAATGCAAAACTAAATGACATAGCCATAGGTTTAAACATTTTACCTTCAACCCCACTTAATGAAAGGATTGGAATAAAAACGATAAGTATAATTAACTGTCCGAATACTGCGGAAGTCATCATTTTAGAACTGCTTTTGTAGGTGATTTCATCAATACTGTCTTGCCTTTCATTTTTAGGCAACAACATTAAAACATCTCTATTACTGGTTATTTTATAAGCTATATATTCAACAATAATAACGGCTCCATCTATGATAATACCAAAATCTATAGCTCCTAAACTCATTAAATTAGCATCTATCCCAAACACGTACATCATGGATAATGTAAAAAGCAATGCCAACGGTATTACAGAAGCTACGACGATACCTGATCTGAAACTACCTAATAATAAAATAACCACAAAAATTACAATGATTATACCTATTATTAAGTTTTCTGCAATAGTGAAAGTAGTTTTGCCAATTAACTCGCTTCTTTCCAAAAACCCATTGATATAAACACCTTCAGGCAGCGATTTTTGAATTTCAGCAACACGTTGTTTTACAGCTTCTATTACCTTATTAGAGTCGCCGTCTTTAAGCATCATTACTTGACCTAAAACCTTCTCTCCTTCTCCATTGCCAGTAATGGCTCCAAACCTATTTGCATGTCCATAATTTACTTCGGCAATATGTTTTATTAAAATTGGAATACCTTCTACATTTTTTACAACAATATTTTCAATATCATCTAATGATTCTATCAACCCTTCTCCACGAACAAAATAACTTTCATTTGCTTTTTCAATATAACCGCCACCAGCAACACTATTATTTTTTTCAATAGCCTCCAGTATTTCAGCATGGGTAATGTTCATTGATTTTAATTTTTCTGGATTTAAGGCAACTTCATATTGCTTTAAAAAGCCTCCCCAAGTATTCACCTCTACAACACCTGGAATACCGGATAGTTGACGTTTAACTACCCAATCTTGAATAGTTCTTAATTCCATGGCTGTGTATTTATCTTCAAATCCAGGCTTTGTGTCTAATATATATTGATAAATTTCACCTAAACCTGTAGTGATAGGTCCCATTTCAGGAACACCAAATCCTTGAGGAATTTTTTCTGATGCGGATTTAATTTTTTCAGCAATTAATTGCCTCGGCAAATAGGTTCCCATTTTATCTTCAAACACAATAGTAACTACCGATAAACCAAATTTTGAAATAGATCTAATCTCTATAACCCCTGGTAAATTAGCCATTTCTAACTCTATAGGATAGGTAATAAATTGCTCAACATCTTGAGTGGATAAATTTTGGGAAGTTGTAATAACTTGCACTTGGTTGTTTGTAATATCAGGTACGGCTCCAATAGAAATTTGAGTTAATGAAAACAATCCAAATCCAAAAATTGCAGCTGTCATTAACAATATAATCAGCTTATTGTCAATGCTTAGCTTAATAATTTTTTGTAACATAATCTAATTAATTAAAAATTAATATTATTGAAGACCATGGGCATGATATTCAAAGTTAGTAATAAAAATAATTGTATTATGTTACTTTTGTGGTGGTTGAAAAAAGCGATTGGCAAATAAATTTACAGAAGGTTCTTTGTAAGTGAATTTTCTCTTTTCTAAGGTAATTTCACTGCTGTTAACTTCAGTATTATTTGCAAAAAGAATATAATCTAAATGAAAGTGAGCATCTGAATTTTGATGTTTAAATGGTAATTTTTGGTGTTCTTTGTGTTCACTTTTATGCTTATTTGCCAAACTGCCATAGTGTAAAGAAATAAAATCACTAAAACTATCACCCGTTTCAAAATGACATGCTATATGATCTATAAGAGTTGGTAACTCATTAAAATCGTTTATTTTAAAGTCTAAACTTTGAAATAAAATAGTAAAAGATAATATGACAGTTAAAATTTTATGCATGAACGTAAAACTAAATTTGAGTCCTCTTACGAATTTATAAATATTTCAATTTTTATTTTAGAAAATTCAAACTATGTGATAA
>JGI1221J13441_10000319_pt1 | contig 22537 bp, 29 predicted proteins | sample LakVidmifraction_4_FD_13441 | JGI IMG/M metagenome (IMG submission 13441) | reverse complement strand
ATCCTCATCGTTTTGGACGCTCGCAAACAAGTCGTAAAACTCGTCGTTTGGTGCACCTACAACCTCCGCGTTAGCAAAGACCAAACCCTGCCCGCCGTAAACCCAGCGGGTTCCCTGTGTCGCCGCCTCCATCTGTGCCCGTAGTGCGCTGTTGTCGGCGTGGGTCATGAGGTGTCGTCGCGTTCGTCTGGATGGGCACCGAGCACGAGCAGTCCGCGGGTGAGTGCACCGGACTGCTCGCGGGGCTGAATGTTGCCTGCGCCGAAGCGGTCGTCCAGCTCAAGTCGGACACTGGTCCACTCGTAGGACAGCGCCCATCCGACCGTGATCGGATCATCCTCGGGGTTGCGCAGTCGGAGTATCTCCCCTACTAGGCGACCAATCTCGGCCTTGATCTCGTCCTGGCGTTCGCGTGTCATGCGTTGTCCTCTGGGTCGATGTCGATTCGAACAATGTGTGGTGTGCGTTACCGAGTCGTCGATGGTGAGTGTGACGACCGGGCTGTTGCCTGCTCTGTGTCTGCGAAGCTGTTACACTCTAGTGAGCACAGGTAACCATTAAAGGAGCTGAAAATTTGCATACCCTATGTTACCCCACGGGGGCTCCCCGCGTCAAGTGGAAGAATTTTGGATCTCCCCGGTTAGACCTGCTATAGTGGGGGATAGGCTACAAAGAAATCTTACGCACAGATGGGATACAATGTCAACCTCTGCTAGAAATCAATTAACCGCCATAAATCGACTGGAACGGAAACAACATAATATGAAAACAAAGAACCCCCAGACCTCACTGTCAGTTGTCCTATTTCTGATATTCTTAATTTTAAAGTTGACTGACACGATTGACTGGTCATGGTGGTGGGTAACCTCACCTCTTTGGGTACCTGTAGCTCTGCTAGTCGTCATTGGCCTTCCTATCCTTTTCATAGTCGTGGTCATCAGAGAGATTAAGAAGTAGCCCAGTGCCTTCCCCCCTTCCAGGGTTCGATGACGAGATCAAGCTCTACCCTACCCCAGTCATAGGAGTGAGGGCCTTCAGGTTGCAGGTCTATGGGACCGAAATCAAGCTATCTGGTCCTCTTTTTCCCAACTTCTTGTGGCAACCTGGTGTAAATACCCGCATTTGCTACTCTTTGGGTAGCAAAGGCAGGGCACCTGAGCACGACCTTGAGCTCTGCTCTTGCGGATTTTACGCCTACCATCACCATAGCGGTGTGTCTGAGAGGGATAGATCAAACAGCATGAGCGTCATAGGCATAATTGAGGGGTCGGGCAAGGTGATGCTAGGTACAAAAGGCTTCCGAGCCAACGAGGCTCGCATCTCTGCACTGTCTATGTCCAAGTATCAGCGGTTTATAGAACTTGACAAGGCTGTACATCACTATTACCCTGACGTAGAGTTCTTCGAGAGACCCGCTGACATGTATTCTCGGTATCCATCCTCGTATCTTGACCTGTTTTACTCAAACTTATAGATAAAAGGAGAACAGCATGGGAGACATCGGACTGCCCGTGGAACCAATCCACATAGAGCTACCCGAACCAGCGAGGGCCCCTGTAACGGAGCCCGTAGCCCCTCATCCAGAGAAAGTACTGGCCTAATGTGTACCAAAAGGGGGTATATGACTAAAGAACATGCCAAGTCAGCGCTGAAAAGTGCAAAGATCTCGGCAGGTAAGGTCAGTGCCGGAAAGCGCAGTCACGAAAATCATGTCAATAAGGCCAGACACGAAGAAAGGTCATATAAGTGTAATAAGTGCACGCTGTGGCACCTCACATCTACCCCTAAAGGAGATTTCCATGCCTGATATGCTCGATCTAGGACAGATTGCAGTACAAGAACTTCACCTTATAGGATGTGAGTGCGAGAGCTGTGACTCAGAGGTAATTTCTATCCCCTTGGAGCGTGCTAGCTCTGAGGACTACGCCCGTTTCATCCTGCACAAGGTAGAGAACAAAACAGGAATCGAAGACCTTGAACTAAAGAAGTTGGCCTTTATTCTCGTACGTAGAGCCAGAGATGAGGCCCCTCGTACACCTGATAGAGGTTGTACTACTTGGGAAAGTGCCGGACACAAGGGACACCACTGGTTCTTAGGTACCGGACTTTTGTCCTACGTGTGTGCCTGCGGGTCCCTATATACAGGGGAAGCGTAATGTACACATTCCTCACCATCCTCCACTGGACATTTCTAATGGCTACTCTCTCGCTGGCCTTATTTACTCTGTTGCGTCCAAGGCATCGGCATGATCGTTGGCTTCTGTGGTGCCTCGCTGGCTCCAGCCTCGTAGTGATCATCACCTATGCCCTCACTTTAGAGTATAGGGAAGTGAGCCCCATTGGGTCCCTAGCCTGGGGCCTAGTATGGGGATCAATTCTTTGGATATATCTAGAGAGCGCGGCCCGTCAGCAGTTTAAGGCCTCTAGGCCCTACATTCCTTCTCGCCCTCAGGCCAAGACGGACCTCCGTAAAGCTGGAGTAGAGGCATGGCGCAGTGGGCTCAATGCAGAAAACTATCGTAAGGACACTCTGTGACTGAAGGAATGACATTTACCGTAGAGGGACTGATCGAGGAACTATCCGCGTTTGAACCCTCATCCTACGTCATGCTATACACCACTTCGGGGGTGGCAGGTCTATTAGCACTCGCAGAGGGGGGAGTCCCGGAGGAGGGTGGCGTTCTCTCCTTCACCCTGGTGGTTGCTGACGATGTCCCAGAAGCTGAGCTACTGCGCCTAGGGATCGAAAGTTGACAAGGCCGATAGTAATGTGTTAAACTAAATCTTGACAGAAAATACGAGCCGAAGATTTCCGGTTACCTGTGATCAAAGACCCTCCGGTTATCATTAACATGCTCGTATCTTCACCAATGCTCATAAATGTGAGCCGAGCAGAAAGGCTACTCAAGTGGCAAACAAGAACCTCAAGGCCGTCGTAAAGCGCCCAGGCTATGCTTCCACCCCTATCACGGAGAAGGCAGACAAGAGCCAGGTGAAGAACAACGCAGGCGGCTACTCTTTCACCCTCACTAAGTTGGAGCGCGCAAAGCGCTTCTTGATCCTAGGCTCTGACTCATCATTCTACCAGAGTGGAGCTACGCGCTCTAAGGAAAATGCTGAGAGCCTCATCGATCTCATCAGCGACGGCGGGGCCAAGCAACTAGTGGACGCTATCGTTGAGATCTCTACTGAAGGCCGGGCCGCAAAGCAAGATGCTGGTCTATTCGCTCTAGCTGTAGCCTCCTCATGGGGAACAGACGAGGAGACGCGTTACGCTCTCTCCAAGCTGTCTGCTGTTGCTCGCACTGGTACCTCTCTGTTTGTCTTCCTGACCTACGTGGAGCAGTTCCGTGGTTGGGGCCGTCAGCTGTCCCGTGCAGTGGGCTCTTGGTACACGGAGAAGAGCGCAGACAAGCTTGCCTACCAGATGGTCAAGTACCGTCAGCGTGAAGGCTGGACTCACCGCGACGTGTTCCGTAAGGCACACCCTAAGAGTGACGACGCTACTTTCCAGGTTCTTGGTGAGTGGGTACTTCGGGGATCTATCTCTAACGAGCTTCCTAAGGTCGTTCATGGCTACGAGTTGGCTAAGGACTCTACTATCAAGGATCTCCCTGCTCTTATCAGTGAGTATGGCTTGACCTGGGACATGATCCCCACTGAAGCCTTGAACGATAAGGCTGTGTGGGAGGCCCTCCTGGAAGGCAATGTTCCTCTCGGGGCCCTGGTTCGCCAGCTCCCTCGTTTGACTAACCTTGGCATCATCGCTAGGGTTGGCGGGAGCACTCAGGCCATCGTTAAGCGTCTCACGGACGAAGAGGAGATCAAGCGCTCGCGTTTGCACCCCTTGAACATCCTTGTGGCTCAGCGTACATACGAGTCTGGAAAGAGTCTTCGTGGGACTACCACGTGGAATGCTGTACCTCAGATCGTTGCGGCGCTGGAGAAGGCTTTCTACAAGTCCTTCAAGTATGCAGAGCCCGCTGGAAAGCGCACCCTCGTGGCACTTGACGTGTCCGGATCCATGGCAGGTAGCTGGAACTACTCGGAGGTTGCATCCCCTTTGAAGCCTGTCGAGGTAGGCGCGGCTTTGTCTCTAGTTCTGCTCAACACCGAGCCAGACACCCACGTGTTTGGATTTTCCCACAACTTCGTTGAGCTGGGTATTCAGAAGGGCGACTCTCTGAAGTCCGCTATGGGCAAGGCTATCAAGCGCAACTTCGGGGGCACTGATGCGTCGCTAGCTATTGAGTATGCCCGTACCCACAATCTTGAGGTAGACACGTTCATCGTCATCACTGACAATGACACGTGGAGGGGCGGGCACCCACACGAGGTGTTGCAGAGGTACCGTCGAGAGACAGCCATTGATGCGAAGCTGGTTGTCATGGCTACCGAGTCCACCCCCTTCACCATCTCTGACCCCAATGATGGTGGAATGCTAGACATCGCGGGCTTTGACTCCGCAGTACCTCAACTGATCACCTCCTTCTCAAAGGGATAGTCACTAGAAGAGGCCCCTAGGTTATCCTAGGGGCCTCTTTCATTCTACAGAAAGAGAAACATGAGCACCCCTAAGATTCACGTCCCCTCCTACGCTGACACCCCGCGAGCTTGGGACCTTCCCGTTGTCCTCCCCAGAAATGCTGGAGACCCCATGTCCCCCTGGATGAAGCGGGCCGCGTGCCTAGGCCGGGGAGACATATTCACCAATGAGCACTCACACACGGCTGTAACCAAAGCTCGTAAGGTGTGCCGCACGGAATGCCCAGTGGCTGACTGGTGCCTCGCGGATGCTCTGGCTGACAAAGGAGCCCAGGGGATAAGAGCAGGGTTCCACTTCACTATGGGAGGACTGCCTAAGAAGTCCCGAGACATGATTATGAAGATGTACAGGAGGACCACAAGGGCCATTCCATCCGTTCACTAGTCTCTGAGGGGTCGATAGTAGAGGTAGGCAACTACCCACTAAGGAGACCCCGTGGCCACAGATTGGTACCCAGGAGCCCACCGCAGAGAAATTTCGAAGTCAGTACGTTCTCGCCCTTCGAAGAATTATCCGGATGCTCTCATTTTCCACGTGGCCGTGTCAGAGTCTTCTTCTCTGTATGGCTTCTTCAGTCGTGTCCCTAACTGCTCTCACTTCTACCTCCGCAGGGATGGCACTTACGAGCAGTACCTTCCCATCAGCTCCAAGTCTTCTGCTGAGAAGGAAGGCAACGCTCGCACCATCTCTGTAGAAACACAGGGTGGTATTCTCAACCCTAACTCTGAGCCCTGGGCGGATGCACAGCTAGAGGCCCTATCCGAGCTCGCGGCCTGGTGCTTCGAGGAGCACGGCATTCGCCTTCGCTTCATGGAGAGCTCCAAGCCCCAGGAAAAGGGTATCGGTACTCACCGACTTGGATGCAATGGAAACTTCCCCTCCCTCCCAGACATCCGTGCGGGTCGTATCCAGCGTGGGGGNGGAGAGCTGTGGACCAACTCCCGTGGAAAGATCTGCCCAGGAGATGCCAAAGTACGCCAGGTACCTGGCATCATCTCTAGGGCCATAGAGCTAGCAGGGCGGGACGTAGAGGTAGACAATTCTAAGCACTCTCATCCCTCCAAGCCTAGCAAGTCAAAGATCGATGTCGATGGTTTCTGGGGGCGCGCTACAACCCACTCCCTACAGACCTATTTCAAGACTCCCAATGATGGCGTCGTGTCTAACCAGGTGGCCACCAGAGCGTCTCAGAACCCAGGTCTGACCTCAGGATGGGACTGGGACTGGTCTCCTCAGGGTTCTATCCTCATTATGTCTATTCAGGAGAGGCTGGGATTCAAGGGGAGAGACGTAGACGGACTCCTGGGCCCGGATACCATCAACGCCCTATCCAGTCATTACGGGATTAGAGGAGATGGACGACTAGATGCTAAGAGCATCACCATCAAGGCCATGCAAAAGGCCCTCAACGCAGGAAAGTTCTAGGAGATATAGACTAATGGCAATTAATGACATAGCAACAGACGGGGTATCCAGAATAAGTGCATTCTGGGTGTCCACCGTGCGTACCATCACTCCTGTGATCGCCGCTTACCTGATCTCTATGCTAGCAGGAATAGGCATCAATGCACCAGTCGGTACTGAAACAGGCCTTGCCAGTCTAGTATTCCTAGTTCTCACTGGGCTCTGGTACGTAATTGCCAGGCTTCTAGAGGAGCAGGGCAATAAGCGCGGAATCAAGTGGGTTGCCAACATTGGTGGGCTTATGCTCGGCATTCCTAAGCCGCCTGTCTACGCTAAGAAGGACAAGACTCCAGCTCTATAGCAGTAAGACCACTAAACGACCCTCGACGCACAGAGGGTTGGTTCTGAGTACCTACTAGGCCCCAGAGGAGAGAGTTTTGGGAGGGTCTCTCTCCTCTGGGTTTTACCTATTACGTGAGACTGAGTCTACGAGCCCCAGATCCATCTGGTGACCCCGTCGCTCAACAATCCACTGGAGCACAGTCTCTTGGCTTACCATCGACCTCCATGCGTCTATCCCCACATGTAGCTGATTACCGTGGATCCGCTCTTGCCCGTGGGTATGACCATGAATCAACAGTTGCCCCACCTCAGGGAGCCTGTATTCATCGAATCTGCTACCACCTCTTTCCCCTCCGTCTCCAAAGGAGGCGAAAGGGAAGTGACTGAGCATGACTGTCTGGCCTAGTAGCTTGAGGCGCATGAATGGCTGAATGGTCACGAAGTACTCCCCCCAGCGGGGTAACAATTTCCTAGCCTTGCTGTGGAACATAGGGTGTACCGGGTCGTGGTTTCCTGAGATCAGGTGCTTATTCCCGGGCCTCGCCTTGAGCCAGTCTAGGGCGTGCTGTCCCCCATTGATGGAGATGTCCCCTAGAACGTAGACCGTATCACCGGGACGCACTCGGGCCTCCCACAGCTCCGCCAGCCACTCATCATGGTACTCAGGCATGTCAAAGCCCCTGATTCCCGATACGAGCTTATGCCCGACGTGAATATCCGAAGTAAACCATACGTTTGTCATGTCTTCAGTCTAGGGCTTGTGCTGGGAAATATCAATGAAAGTAACTTCTCTAGTTTCCGTGTCATAAGTAGCCATTGACCCATTGAACCCATCACAGTTGAGACCGACGATAGAAGCCATTTGATCCTTGCTGTCTCGGTGGACCACAGAAGTGTCATTTACTACAAAATGGTAATGACCGTGGAACAGGGCCTTTGGTGCTACTCCCCGGAATGCCTCCTCCATCAGCGCTCGTCCCTCGGAGGCATAATGCAGGTCGGCCTGCTCGAAGCCCATGGGGTTTCCCTTAATGCGCCCATTGATCTGTGCACAGTTAGGGGCGTCATGAGTCAGCATCACGTCTGCATATCCTCCAGCTACTACGTTGTCCACATCAGCGCGGGTGATAGATTCCTGGTCCCACCACATCTTGTTTCCCCCGCGCTGGGCATTCAATCGGTACTGACGGTCAACAGAGGGGGCACCCCCCAAAGCCACAAATGACGTGTCCCCCCAAGACCAGCGAAGACCACGAGGGGCTAATTTGATGCCAGCTCGGAGCGCCTGCCATCCGTCTTCACCTACAGGGATAGACTCAATGTAGTCATAGTCCTCGTGGTTGCCCGGGATGACGTACATCGTCTGCTTATAGTTCTTGAGCCCCAGGCGAACCTTCTTGAGGAAAAGATGCCCGGACTGGGTGTTGGAGATACCAAAGTCACCCAGCTGGACTATCCTCTCGATCCCGTAGGTCTGGAAGACGGAAAGGGCATAGACAGTCCAACGCCCATTTCCGTGTGTGTCGCCTAACAGGCCAATCTTAGTCATCATCACACTCCGTTATTCCACCAACTGCATCGATCTCTTCTGATGTGAGACCAGACAGCATTATCACTCTGGCCTTTCTAAGTCCGTGCGCCGCCTCCCACTCTTTGAGCAAGGATAAGTGGGCCCTGAGCGCCTCTACTTCTGTTTCATGATCCATTGAACCAGGGTAGCAGAAAACCCCTCGCCCCACAAGGGGGGAGGGGTTTCTTTATTGGAGGGACTGACCTACTGGCAGGACTCGCACTGAAGGGCTTCCTGTGGATCTACAGGGCACACTACCCCGCCAATTACTTCTGTGTCTACTGGGGTCACTTGGTCTCCTTATTGTTGTGGATTGGCCCCGAGGGGCATTCATTACCATCGCCCTCTTTAGGCGGTTTTGAAAGAGTTTCCGAAGACAATATCTGCCGGAAGTAGGTCCCCAGACAGGAACTGACTGAGAGTCCCTGCTAATAGCCCAAGTGCCCCAGCCAAAGCTAATTCCGCAACTGCCCCCTTAGATTCTTCCCATCCTGGAAGTATGCAAACAGCCTCAGCGGTTGAGCAGATATACATAGTATCAAATCCTAGCGCGCCACGAAGAGAGAATCCATGCTCCGTCAGATCTTCGTAACCAGTCATGCCTCTTGGATCGAATCCCATTTCTAGGTCGTTCTCGGCTGGGTTGAATACCTCGTAGCCCATGAGTCTCAGAGCAGAGGTTGCTTCCTCAAAAGAGTGATGGTTGAACCCAGCGATTTTGGTCATCGGGCCTGCTAAATACGTCTTCAAGGTTGTCCTCCGGATAGTTAGTACCTGCTGTAAGTGTACAGAGGCTGAGCTCTGTCCTGCCCTCATCATGGGTAGAAACCGCACCGCAGTTTCATTCACCCATTCTTGAGCGTCTTTCCTTGATTGCTCAGTCTGATTCACCTATCGCCCTGCGCTTGGACGCGTCTCGGGTCCGAGCGCGCTTAGTACGACTGTCCTTGTGCCTCTGGGCGGCGGATGAGCTACGAAGACCGTGCATGGCCCTATGAAGCTCAGGATTCGCCATACCCCTGAACTTTTCAGCCATTGCGGGTCTCCTAATCCATGTAATCGGCTCTCATCTGTTGAACAAGCCCGACAAATATACTATCGTCTTCTATCACCAGTGGTGACTTCGATGATCGTGTGTCGTCTCCTACATGGAAGTTTACCCTAGTCTTAGGGTAGGAGTCAAGCAGGCTAATCAAGTGCTTATGATTAACACAGAACTCCCTTGGCTCTTGGGGACCGTCCCAATTGGCAGGAAAGAACTCATGCGCTGAGTTTCCCTGCCTATCCTTAGATCTCAGAGCGGCNCCCCATGTGCCCTCATTGTCTTTGGTGACCATAAGGAAGACGGAGGAGAACTCTGGGTCTGAGTTGACGCGCACTCTCTCTGCCGCTTTCCTCAACGCCTCTGAGTCTACAGAAAGCGTGTGCTTGATGTTCATAGATGACCTGATAAGCAACGGCTCGATATCTGGGAAGTCTACTAGCATGTGGGAGGAGATCACGTAGTCTTTGTCTATGGAGAAGACCATGGTCTTGCCGTCTGTCCCCACTAGAAGGTGGCTGTCCTCNGANGCCNCCAATAGTCTCATCACCTCCTGGCAGGTCGCAAGAGGAATAGAGAAGTCTAGGGGGCTGTCTTGGTCATAGTAGGAGCGGTGGATCCTGTTTCCATCCGTTCCCGTGATGTGCCCCTGTTCAACCTTGACCTGCATCAGTGAGGACCTAGCGGCTGTCTTAGATGCAGAAGCTTCTGCGGCCTTTAAAGAGGCTAGAAACTCCACTCTGGGCACGGGCACCGCCTCTAGCTTAGAAACGTCAGGAGCGGCAGGCAAGGAGTCCCCTGGGGGCAACTGTACCTTCCACTGTGAGCGGCCTGAGCGAATGATGGCTTCCGTGCCGGAAACCTGGAACAAGATCCTGTCCTCTGGCACCGTCTTGAGGATGCTACATATCTTCTGTCCGGGGATGAGGATAGATCCCTGGTGTCTCACAGATACGTCACCCTCTACAGCGGAGACAATGAGAGTACCGTCAGTGGCTGTGGCTCTCACAAAGTCAGCGGTTCCTGACCTCGCCTCACGCGCGTCAAGCTTCACGTAGGAGGTTCCAGAAACCACCTCCTTGTCGGGCACTACCCTAAGGGCCCGAGAGATGATGTCAAGGAATGCCGAAGCGGAGCCTACTGCTACCAAGCGGGAATCTACCGGGAGAATCTCCGGTACTAGTTCGGAGTCACCCTCCATTATCAGCCCTTGTCTAGTGCTGAGGTGACTTCCACTACGGCGTCATCTACTGTTTGCTGTAGCTCTGTCTTGATTCTCTGGATGTCCTCGGCGGTCTCTACCCCGAAGTCCTCCTTCAGTGCCGCGAGAGCTTGCTTACGTCGCTCTAACGCGTTCTCTTGCTCAACCTCAGCCCTGCTCTTTCTAGCAATTGCCTGNCTGATACGAGTCTTGATGTCCCTGAGCTTATCTTCACTTGTCGTCATCGCTGTACTCACTTTTCTGGTAATTGATCATTATANCCTTGATACTGAGAAGTGCCATACCGGCAGGGCTATCGCCCCCAGTCTCTTTATCTACACACAGCTGAATGTAGTCCAGTATTTTACCTCTCTCTACTGCCAACTTCTCTACGTATGTGCTCATAGCAGTGACATCCTTTTCTTTCCTTTGTCGTCTGTATTTGGCTTAAACTTTGGGCAGGCGTGCTTGACCGCACAGTATCCACAATATCGGTTATCAACCCGGGGAGCAAAATCCTCGTTCCACTGGTCGGTCGCCATCGCCATAATCCTCTGCAACAGTTGGGCCCGCTTGTCCTCCGTGATGACGAACGACTTCACCTGCTCCGTACACAAAGGCTGTAGAAGACCCGACACAGTAGTTGGCTCGTCAAACATAGACTTGACGATGAGATCATAGAAAGTCAGTTGACCCTCGGTCTTGCGCCAGTAGTCATTATTCCTGGTGTGCTTCACGTCCCACACTTGGTAGTGGTTATTGTCGTCCCGCACCAAGATGTCCATGGCCCCATTGAGGATGACCTGCCCATAGCCCCCATCAGGGTGAGGCAGGTCCATCGGGATCTTAAATCGATAGTCGGCTACATAGTCGTATGGTACCACGAGTTCAGCAAGTGCGGGCTCGATAGCTGTCACCGCCTCAATGCAGTCCGAGAGAACACTGTCGCGGTCCTCTGGGTTCTTCCACTGAATGGAGCCTCTGCCTTGCTTGATCTCCTCTTCCTCCCGCTCCATAATCGACTGCACCATGGAGGGCATCTTCCCAGGATTGTCCTTTGGGTCTTGTAATAGCCAATCTCTAGTAACTCGGTCGGTGACGGTGCCGGGGAAGAACATGCGGAAATTCTCCATCTCAGCACGCTTTCCGGTGCGCTGAAGCCTGCCCTTTTGACGGCACTCTTCATGTGTTCGGAGCTGAGACCAACTCACCCTGATAGTCAATTGTCCACATTTCTTACATCTATTGTTTCTTGGCATTCTTGTCATTCTTGATTATCTTAAGGGTCCTACCCTCATCCTGAAGATGTACCTCCACACCGTCACCATCATCGAAGCGGGATACGCACTCTCTCCCCGCTCCGTCATGAGTGTGGTCGATGACCTCAACCCCGGTGACTCCGTAGAACCGGGGGGACTGCTGATCCATTAGTTACTCCACCTATACTCAAACAGGTAGTGCTCCACGGCCTCCCGGTCAGGAAGATCAGGCAGAACCGAACTAGACAGTTGGAAGGCCAAGAGCTTGCGCTCGTAACCCTCGATAACCTGATCTATGCTCCATTCAGGCAGACGTTCTAGATAGAAGTCCCTGTCCTCGACCTTGGTAGACATCTCACCCGTGGTGTAGAGAATGTGGCCCTGCTCCAGCAGTCGGAAGGCGTGCCGGGTCAGCTTCTTGGCCTTAGCGGACTTGAATATGGTCCTATCCTTCATCCTCTTCATCTGGTGACCAGCGTACCCCAAGTAGGCTGACCCTACCATGGGTTCTGACAGGAAGGAGCTACGTAGATCAATAAGACCGTCACCCCATTCCTCCATCTTTTCCTCATACTCTTCTGTGTAGAGAAGTTCAAGAATGGTGGGATTGCATTTAAGGGCTAGGTGTAAGAACCTACGCAGCTCGTGGTATGCCTCATCTGGATCATGCCTAACAATACTGTCGGTCACACCGTCCAGCTTCAGAACGTCTTCGGTGGAAAAGGAAAAGACCCCGTGATAATCACGGTCACTCTTCTCAGTCTCCAGCCCGTGCGCGTGACTTCCGGCGAGGGCGCGAAGGATGAACGTTTCTTTCATTGTAGTTTCTACCATTTAGGTCAACCGCTTCTCTGTACCTAGTGTTTCCTACGCGGGCTTTGAGGTTCAGTCTAGCAATCATCACAGCCTCCGTCAAGCCCCCCAAACGAAGGTCCGGGAACTTCTGCACCTGGTAGGTGGCTCCCATGTACTCCTTCTCCACGATATGTGCATCCCTGATGTGGGACCCAATCTCGTACTTAAATCCGTTGCCCTTAGACTTGTGGTCGCTCACACGGATTGATCCGAGCACCTCATGGTCCAGGTCAAGATAGATGCTCCCGGTGGTGCGGGCATCATCCCAATGGACGTGCACCCCCTCTAGCTCTAAGTCGTGCTTGACACTCTCGGCTAGTTCGATTATGGTGGTGTCCATGGAAAACATCGTATCAGACCAGCGGCAGTGTCCCATACGTCCCCACACCCCGACTACATTACGTCGGAGGAGTGGAAGGAGCATGAAGCTTACTATGCCTCCCTGGACTACCTAGCCGAGGCTATTGCCTACAACAGCGCAAAGAACCCTTGACATATCCTGAAAAGGTGTGTTACACTGTACGAAGAGGCCCTCCAACAGATAGGGCCGATAGTAGTAATGAAGAGCTACCTTAAGGAGGTGCCAGAGTGAGTAGAGTGACAAACACTCCTCGACCCAGCCAGGGTTTTATTTGGCTAACCTCGGAAAAGCTCATGGGGTCGCCCTATAATACGACCCTCGCTCATAAAGACCCCATCTAAGAGAGTCACAGGGCTAAGGATCTGGCCGAGCATCAGGATCCAATCTAAGGGTTGACACGGACCAAATGGTCTGTTAAGATCAATCAATAATCTCCAGTAGCACAACGGTAGTGCCACATCCTGTTAAGATGTAAAGTGTAGGTTCGAATCCTGCCTGGGGAGCACAGCTCCGAAGTTCTCGAAAGAGAGCGGAGGATGTACCTGTTTGATAATTGATAACTGCACAGTGGATGAGTGTATAAACGCTAGGAGCGCCAACTCCTAGCAACCCGGCACGCCTTCTTCGGAAAGCGTGCCGGTACACCGGGATATAGCTCAGCTTGGTAGAGCATCCGCTTTGGGAGCGGAGGGTCGCATGTTCGAATCGTGTTATCCCGACTTTGGTGAACCGAAGAGTGTCGATTAACTCAATCAGCGGGTTGTGGGTTCGAATCCCACTCTTGGGCCCAAAAGCCTGGGGTAGTTCAACGGCAGAACAGCTGACCCTCCTTCGACCTTGACAACATGTTCACCCTCATCATCTGGATCCGTAGCTGAGTGGTTTAGCTCTAGGCTCTTAACCTTGAGACGTGGGTTCGATTCCCACCGGATCTACTAAGCAGAACCGAATGGTATTGGTTAACTTATATTGAATAAACTATCCCAATATCAATAACATGTTCTGCTTTCAATCTTGACGAACCGAAGAAGCATAGATTACCTTAACTAAATATAAGACTCCGAGGGTTCGATTCCTTCCTAGCCGCTGGATGCGGGTTTTATCTCTATCTTCATAACATGTTCGTCATTACGCGGATGTAGCTCAATGGCAGAGCCTCAGTTTTCCAAACTGACCACGCGGGTTCGATTCCCGTCATCTGCTCTTCGGGGGCCTGGGTCTGAGTACCGAGATATGTCCACCTCCAGTGTATAGTCTGGCGCTCGTGGTATGCGATAACATCACTCTATGTCGAGCCCGCTGGGCGGTGCTAGGTCTCCAAAACCTGGCTCGCTGAGTTCGATTCTCAGGCGCGGCGCTAGTACAACAAGCCTTCATAGCTCAGTGGTAGAGCATTCCCATGGTAAGGGAAAGGTCCAGGGTTCAATCCCCTGTGAAGGCTCTTAACAAGGAAGGAGTCAGTAATGGCTACAGCAGTAATCGCACCAGAGACAGTATGTCCTGAATGTTCAAGCATATCAACCTATCAAGGCAGAACGATAGGCGAGAGGCACTGCCTCAACTGCTTTGCTACCTACGTAGTGAAGTAACAATACTCTTATGAGGTAATGGTAGCCTGCAAGGCTTTGGCCCTTGTCGTCTAGGTTCGAATCCTGGTAGGAGTGCATATCTAAGGGGAATACAGTGAGTGATCGTGATATAGATGTTGAAATCATACAAAGCCTTACTAGACTCCGTGTCTATGAAGAAGCTCAGAAGGCCTTTGATCTTGGAGAGATCGAGATCTGGCTTGAATGGCAGAACTCAAAAACTATTGATGAATGGGATGAGTGGAACAAGAAGTACAGCCATGAAGAAATGAAGGCTAGGTACGGTAGGCTCGGTTAGCTCAATGGTGGAGCACCTCTATGACATGGAGAAGGTTGTGGGTTCGAGTCCCACACCGAGTACGCATTAACGCTCACTGGGGGTCAGCGTGATCTGGGATACGTCGTGACTGTAAATTACCTATAGGGGAGTTCGATTCTCCCGGCCCCCACTTTATACAATAGGCCCTCGTAGGCTAACGGATAAACCATAGGACTACGAATTCTACATTCCCGGTTCGAATCCGGGCGAGGGCACAGGAGGTGCTAAATCAGCCCTTTACCTCCTTAATCTAAATCAGTGCTGACGGGTTGGGGATACCCGTTAAACCTCCCCCAGTGCAGGCGTAGCTCAGTGATAGAGTGTCTCGTTGCCAACGAGAATGTCGCGGGTTTGAATCCCGTCGCCTGCTCCATACCCTATTAGTGTAACGGCAACACGACTGCCTCTGGCGCAGTTACTTGAGGTTCGAATCCTTGATAGGGTACTTAAGCGAGGATAGAGAAAGGGTATCTCAGGGGTCTCATAAGCCCGCATAATCCAGGTTCGACTCCTGGCCGCGCTACTAATATGGCCCATAGCTCAGGGGTGAGAGCGTCTACCTGATAAGTAGAAGGTCGTGAGTTCGATTCTCACTGGGCCAACTCAGCAGTAACAAAGGCTAGTAATCCATCTCGGAGATGGCTTCGCTTGGAAAGCGAATGGTCGGTAAAACGATGAGGTTCAACTCCTCTGCTAGCCGCTAGCGGCTAGCTACTACCAGAATAAGTGCTGGTCCTTCTCAGTCAGGTATGACTTAGTGACAATCAGGGAAATAGACCCTAATCTCCAATTCTCATAACATGTTCGCATTTTACGCGCTATAGCTCAGTGGTAGAGCATCCGTTTCATACACGGAATGTCGATAGTTCGATCCTATCTAGCGCGACGGTGGCTATAGCTCAATGGTAGAGCGCTCGCCTGTGGAGCGAGATACGAGGGATCGTTACCCTCTAGTCACACTCTGGCTAGTAACTCAAGATGGTTCTTGACTCCGATTGCTAATCGGATGGCTCCTGAAAGGGGGTGGGGCTCGATTCCTCTGCTGGCCGCGCAACTCTTGCCTTCCCGTATAGGTGAAGCAGGGGGCTGGTGTCTGTGGCTACGGCAGGGCATCAGTGCATATGGAAAATAATTCTATGTGGCATAGGCTCCGTTTCGAAAGCGGAAGGATCGGCTCTGCCGGTTGGGGTTCGATTCCTCTGTTTTCCGCCTAATGGCTAGTATCTCGGGATGGTTCCCGGAGCTGTTTTGAAAGCAGATGATGGGTAAAACCATGGAGTTCGATTCTTCTGCTAGCCGCTCAATTTAGGCCTTCATAGCCCAACTGGTAGAGGCGCACGGCTCAGACCCATGATGTTGGAGGTTCGACTCCTCTTGAAGGCACGTAGTAAGTAGGCCTGTATGGCGGAACGGCAGACGCGCTGGTCTTAGGAACCAGTACCTTCGGGTGTGAGAGTTCGAATCTCTCTACAGGCACGCAAGCTCTTATGTCCCAATTGGCAGAGGACCCCGACTTAAAATCGGGTGGTTGTCGGTTCGAGTCCGACTAGGAGCACGTAGCAACACTCGGGGGATTAGCTCAGTCGGTAGAGCGCCTGTTTTGCAAGCAGGAGGTCAGGGGATCGTTCCCCCTATCTTCCACGATCTATATGCTTGACTTCTAGAGACTGAAGGTGTATAGTCAGTCTTAATGAGTTAGGCCGCAACAGTTAATCCTCTGACAAGGTTGATTCTGTATCCGCATAAGCTCTAGAGGTGGGTTAGGGTGTGTCAGCGCTTGCTTTCCTCGCTTGGCCTATTAGTCCAGTGGCAGTGACGCCGGTTTCTCAGATCGGAAGCGGGGGTTCGATTCCCCCATAGGCTACGCAGTAATTGTACGGGGAACTAGCTCAATGGGTAGAGCGCTACCATGGCATGGTAGAGGTAGGGGGATCGTAGCCCCCGTTCTCCACGAGGAGAGGCAGGAGCCATTCGTGGTCGGTCTGACGAGGATTGCTACCTTTGTTACGGGCCAGTCCTGCCTCTCCGTTAAAGTCCGGCGCTCTTGATTGCCAGTGGGAAGGTTGACTACCTTTCGACAATCAAGCCATCTCTCCGTTGTGATACCGGAATCCCCATGGACTCGCGCCCAGCTTTAGTCGGCTAGGTCCCCCGTGGAGGAGAGATGTTTTGGTGCCTTAGCTCAGTTGGTAGAGCGTCGAGTTGAAGCCTCGAAGGTCCAGGGTTCGACCCCCTGAGGTACCACATTGGCCCGCACAGCGGGTGATCCTAATGTGACAGCGGGATCCATTTACAATATCGGTTACTGCCTGTGGGTCTCTCCGCGACAGGCACTTGCTTCTTTAGCTCATTTGGCAGAGCACCCGTTTCGTAATCGGGAGGCAGTCAGTTCGACTCTGACAAGAAGCTCTGCGTGGATGGGTATAGCTGATGCCCAGTGGTTGTAACACACCGTTGAACGCCCTGCCACGGGGATAGGGAACGGTCGCCGGGTCTGGGGCGATGCCAGACACATGCCTCGCGGGTAGTCCGGGTGATTACATCCGACTTTTAATCGGAGGGCGCTGAGTTCGAGTCTCAGGCGGGGCACTTCACAACACTCACATACTTGCGTATTATGAGCGATACAACTCATTTATTGCAAGTAACAGGCATGTTTCAGCCTGTTTGGTCTTCGTAGCACAGCGGAAGTGCGCCAGCCTCCGGAGCTGGAGATCGTGGGTTCGAATCCCACCGGGGACTCAAGTTGACAGACGGCCTGAAGATGTGTATGCTTCAGTAATGGATAACTTCGACAGGACCGTTGTGGCCATATGGATCACCAGCACGGTAATATCCCTGGGGGCCCTCGGGGTATTGATCTGGGGGATCATCAAGCTGGTCAATCACTTTACACAGTAGGTCCTTGTAGGCAATGGCAGACCATCGATGCTCAAAACATCGAATGCTCTGGGTTCGAATCCCAGTAGGGACACGTTCCGTCGCAGGAATGGTGCGGTAGATGGCGCGAGTACCTTCGGGGAAGCAACCGCCCGGCCTCTGAGCCGGTCACAGTAAAGGCTGTGGAATAAACCATCTGTCTGGTCCTGTAGAACAGTCTGGAGTGTTCGTCACCTTGTCACGGTGAAGGTCGAGGGTTCAAATCCCTTCAGGATCGCTTGTAGTAAATAACCCTGGGTAGCTCAAAGGAAGAGCATCCGCCTGTCGAGCGGAAGGTTGCGGTGTCAGGATCCGTCCCAGGGACCATACCCACGTAGCATGTTCGGTAAATGCGGCGCTCTTATAAGGCGAAGATAGGCGGGTTCAAATCCCCCCGTGGGTACCATGCCGAATGGCACTCTATGCCGAAGGAGAGGCGGGGCCTCGTCTTGACTGCAAATCAAGATCTATATTTGGGGTTCGACTCCCCTCTTCGGCTCCAGCGTGTTATACTTCTGACATGAAGACAAACATTTACATGGACGTGGACGGCGTACTCAATGGGGTTATGGCCGCTCCGGCTGATGGCGGGTGGGATAGAGATACGTGGCGTAGGTTCAAGGCCAAGGGGTTCTATATTACCTTCCACACCGAGCTCATAGAGCGTCTGAAGGCTATCGAGGCCAGGGAGGATGTAGAGATCTTCTGGCTCACTACTTGGTGTGATGATGCCCCAGCTCTTCTCAGTCCTGAGTTCGGTATCGGTGCAGACTGGGAAGTTCTTGGCTCCTATCTTTACGAGCACCAGGGTGTAACTTTAGGCTGGTGGAAGGCTACCAATATAGAGGCTCACCTCAGAGAAACCAAGCCTAATAAGTTCGTGTGGCTAGATGATGACATACAACACGAGCTTGGATTTACTCCAGAGTGGATCCAAGAGGTACCGGGCCTCTCAATAGCCCCCAGACTGTGGGTAGGATTGGATAAGAAGCAGATTAAACAGATAGAAATCTTCCTAGATAGTTAGGAAGTAGGGCGCGTCACTCTGCTGGTTGGGTACCTGGGCTTTCAACTCAGATCACACGGGTTCAATTCCCGTACGCGTCACACAAGCCTTCATATCGCCTCTCCCTCCTAAGGAGTAGAAAGCGTAATTGGACACATCTCGGTTCGACTCCGGGTGGGGGCACGCTGTTCAGTATTAATGAACGGTTCGAAATAATGAACACTTTGGTCCCCGCTCTGGGTAAGCAGACAGCTTTTACACGGCAGTTGAGCAAGGGTTCGATTCCCTGGGGGACCACTCTAAGTCTTTGTGGCGAAACGGCAGACGCGCTAGCTTGAGGTGCTAGTACCCGTAAGGGTGTGTGGGTTCGACTCCCATCAAGGACACGTGGTAGAATGTCGCCATGACATACATCAAGAAGGCTCTTCCTATGTCCTACGCCAGAAATGCGAGAAGGAAGATTAAACGTCTGAGGTCCTGGGGATTCTCTACCGAGTCCATTGCTTCTGCCGTCGTCATGACTCAGCCTACGTTAGATTCGATCCGCAGAGGTGACACGGTTAAGATGTATGACCCCACCTACAGTGAAATCATGGATCTAGACTACTTAGAGATCTTTGAGACGGTGGGGAACGGCATGTTTGTTCCCCTATACCCCTCCCTTAGGCGCATACAGGCCCTCAATCGCATGGGGTGGACACACAGGGCCCTAGGAAGCTACAACGAAGCCTATGGGGGCAGTAAATGGTCCATCGAGCGGTTGTCTAGGTCGGAGCATAGCTCATCTGTATTCGCGGGCACCCACCGAAGGGTGGAAAGAATCTTCGACACCCTCTGCATGACTCCCGGGACCAATGATAGAGCTCGTGTGAAAGCAAAGAATCTAGGGTATGTGCCTCCTATGTGGTGGAACAACCCCAATAATCTCAGGGAGGGGCAGGGGCGTGCTTTGCAAACAACCTGAATGTGATAAGACTCTTGTGACTGACAAGCAGAAGACCTTCTGTTCAAAGTCTTGTTCAGCAAAATGGAACAACAAGCAGGTTCTCCGAAAACGGGGTAAAAGAGGAGCCGGGTCCCTGTGGTCTTAGTTATTCGCTCTTGTGATGTAATGGCAACCTGCTGGTTTTGTAATCCAGTCACAGGGGTTCGATTCCCCTCAAGAGCTCGTGGTGCTGGATCAATCACCAATATCAAAGGATCTAGGGTAGTAACCTAGGCAAAGCGCTTTGCCTAAACACTAAGCCTCCGGTGGCGGATCCACAGGTCGGATTTCTACCCCGACCGTTGCCAGTTCGACTCTGGCCGGGGGCACACAGCCATAACTACATAGATAAGGAGGGGTGCCGTGACTAGAAAAACACTGGCAGACCAGTCTGTCATACAAACAAGATCTAGCATATCGCACCTCAGTACGATGCTGTTAGACGTAAACATGAATCTCGTTAGAATGGTCCCGTGGCAAAAGGCAGTCACTATGAAGTTCAAGGGATCAGTCAATGTGATTTCCAATTACATTGAAGAGTATGAGAATAAGACTTTCCGTGAAGTTAGGATCAGCTCTCCGTCTACTGAGATCTCATTGCCCTTTATCGTGTCACTAGTTGAATTCGTTTACGACCCCTACGCCTCGTTCCTGAGGTCTAACTCGAAGATAGCTACCAAGCGTGCTATCTTGACTCGTGACGAATTCACATGTGCATACTGTGGTAAAAAGGCTGACACCGTTGACCACATCCAGCCTCAGTCTCGCGGGGGTCAGAACACCTGGACTAACCTGATTGCGGCATGTAAGAAGTGCAACAACAAGAAGGCAGACAGGACCCCTCAAGAGGCTAACATGAAGCTGTTGTGGCAACCCGAGACTTATGACGGGGGTAATCAAGAAAGACAACAACAAGTCTGGGAGTACCTGATGTCTGAGTCTGGAGTAGTTAAGTAAACACTCATCCACTGGCAGGATGTGAAGAAGCCCCTAGGTCTGAGAGGATCTAGGGGCTTCTTTGGGCCTATCGTAGTGGCCTAGTTGTACACGTCGGGGAGGCTTGCCCGGTCGCTGGTACGGATCACGCCGAACTCTTTGAGGGTGTAATCGCTCATGGTCATAACCTCGCGTCGAAGGCTAGCCAGGCAGACAAACTGTTATCGCTACGAAGTCCATAGACTTCGCTTGTTGTAATTCCTGACGAAGTTACAGTCAACTCAATCACATTTTCTCCCGCGGAGTCCAGATTCACTGCGGTAACATCAGCACCGACACCATCAATAGCAAGAGAACCGTAGGTGACGGTTGGGTTTACGCGCCTCATCGCAGAAATCAAGGGAATCTGAACTCGTAACTGAGTTGCGCTTGTTGCTTTGCCCAGCCCGTACTGCTGGAAGGGGGACATTCCCCCGAACCGCTGGTAGTAATACCTGCACTCGCGCAGGTTGTCGGCATAGGTGGGTGACTGGTACGGGGTCGCCACCGAGCCTTGCTCCAATTTGACACTTGCGATACCGTCACCGGTGTTCAGGTCCGCGAGCCGCCTGCGGAGGACCCGGAGTGCGACCTCCTGCCAGTACGTTTCCGCCTCAGCCAGGACATAGATTTCGAGGTCGGTGGGAACCTGCACACCGGTGTAGTCGCGGACCCTTGCGAGGTCGATCTCTAACAGTTCCATGCGATGCCTCCTTTGGGACTATGGTGCCTGTTGGGTCGCGGGGGTCTAGGGGGTGATGCCGGGTATCTCTACTGCAACTAGCGCAACCCAGTCGTTAGAATGTCCGGACGTCGACGTGAACTTAATGGCTGCGGGTGCGTCACGGTCGAGGAACATTCCCAGTCGGGGCTGGTCTCTGGAAGTGGGTTGTGACCATACGGGGCGACCCATGAGCGGCGACGACTCCCACGGGATGTACCGACCGCTGATGTAAGGCGGAGATTCGTCAGTCGCTGTGGTCCAAAAGGGGACAGAAAGCGCCCACACGACAAGGTTGCTCGTAGAGCCCTTGCCTGGCACGGTGAACGAGTACACACCGCGCTTGTCCTCGGTCGAGAGCGTCAGGTCTGAACGGTCGATTGGGGTGCCCGCGCCACGCAAATTGAGCACGCCGATAATCATGCGGTTACTCGATGCCTGCACCAGCGTCCCCGACGCATCGCCTGCCTCGGTCATGCGGCGCGACAGAATGGACGTGTACTGGGTTCCGCCCGTTCGGTAAGTTATCGATGCCACCGAGTGGAGTGTCCACCCGGCAGGCGTCGTGAGTACGGAGCGGTGCATCACCGACATCACCAGCAGGTCGCCATCGACGTAGGGAATTGGCCCCCACGCTAGCGATGTTCCCGAGGACGCAAAGTTGTCTGCGTCGTAGCCGATGCACGTCGGTTGCGGAATGGCGACCCCGCCACCCACGGGAACGAACACGCCCGCGCGCTTAACTTTGAGTGTCACGTCTGGTCCTCCCACTGGTCGGCGTTCGTTGCGTTTGTCGGCTCCACGGTGCCCACCCAGTACACGGCAAGCGCACCAGACGGACGTGCGGTGCCAGCGGTTGCGCCGTGGTTGACGACGATGAGCGCGCCCGCCGTGATGATGTTTGCCTGGTCGGTCACGTCTGCGCCGGATTCGATGCCCGAGAGTTTGGACGCCTCAGCCGCCGTGGTGAACTTGGCCGTCGCGCCCGTGTCCGAGATGTGGTCAGTGTCGAGCACCACAGCGCCGGTCTCGCCGTTGACTGAGTCGACTGCACCACCGCCTGCTGAGTCGGCAATAACCCAGGCTCCGGTAGCAATGGTGGCGACCTGTCCGTCCGTGGCCGCACCGGGGTCGGGGAGACCGAGACCGTCTGCGCCAGCGGGGCCGATGAGGTTCAGGTCGAGATCCCAGGCCCCTGCGGCCTTCGTGTAAACGTCACCGCCAGTCGTGTCGAGGTAGTGGTCGCCGTCCACACCTATAGCACCTGGCGTACCAGCCCCGGACAGCCAGGTCGCACCGTCCACACCAGCGGGACCGGGGACTGTGGAGTCCGCGCCGTCGGGACCCGTTGGACCGGTAGGTCCAGGGACTGTCGAGTCGGCCCCAGTAGGACCGGTTGGGCCAGTGTCACCCGTTGGGCCAGCAACCGTGGAGTCTGCACCG
>JGI1221J13441_10000318_pt1 | contig 22569 bp, 23 predicted proteins | sample LakVidmifraction_4_FD_13441 | JGI IMG/M metagenome (IMG submission 13441) | reverse complement strand
GACATTATATTGCGGATCCATCCCCCGAGCGGCTTTTGCGTTGTCCCGCAAAAGTTGTCCTTGGAACGGGGAATTTTAGCTTTTTTAAAAAATCACCGTTCCAAGGCAATACGGAAGTACGCNGGGATAGGGATGGAAACGTCCATTTTCACCTTCCGATGCCTGGTTGCTTTCCGCAGCAAAGCCCGTCCGTGCAGCGGTGGGGCGTGCGAAGGGGAGCTTCCAGCCAGCAGGAACTGGAAGTGAATAGGGAAAAGTGGGGTTTGCGAAGCAACCGAAGCGAAGCCCGATCCCACCGTGTAGTGGTGGGCCGGGCGTAGGGTAGGGCGCACAGCAGATCCCTCTTTTGAGCGTTCCAATATTTATTTTGCGTCAGTTGCCTGGATTAGGCGAGCCTTGGCGAGCAGTTCATTTTTGAAAGCAGTAAAAAAAATAACCGGAGCGATAGCGGAGTAGGAAAGGCAGCGCCTGGACGTCCAAAGCTATATTCTAATATATTTCCTGTTATTGTGGGGGGATTTCAATAAAGGTATTTATGCTGGTATTTAAAAAACAGGTTTGATGTAGCATTTTTTTAAATTTCAAAGCCGTATCAAGTTCTTTAAAAATCATAGCATCACCGATGTATTGAGAAATAATGAGTTCCCCGATAAGGAACTCAACAAAATAGCAGTTTTTGTCTGTTAAAAGTACATACATTGCTGAAATTGGAATAAAAAAAGGGGACAATTTCTTGTCCCCCCAAGGTAAAAACCTTGTTTCTTTGTTTCAAATATAACTCAAATTTTTAATATAGGCGACCATGGCCCTTAAAAAAAATTTACGTAAATACAACCGATTTTAAGGCTTTTTTATTTTTTTGCATCCCCAAGTACTTATTTTATTTTAAATGAGCTTAAAATAGTTCTCAACGGATTTTCTTCCTTGTTTCTTTATCTCTCGGGACTGAGTATTTTGTTTTTTTATTTCTCGAGAATTAAATAGCAATACGAGTGAAGGTTTTTTTAAACCGGAACGAGACCTTAGGTTATATTGTTTTGTGTTTTTTGGGGAAAATTTAAATTTTAAGGAATTCTTTTATTTATAGTTAAAAGAGTTTTATAAAGAGTTTTAACGGCTTCAATCTTATGCTTATAATTATTTATGATCCAGCTATTTACATTGTTTTTATGTAAGGAATTGAGGTAGTGTAATAACGCAAAGGGGGGTAGTGTAATAACTCGCAAAAGGTAGTGTAATAACGCAAAAAGGGGTAGTGTAATAACGCAAAGGGTAGTGTAATAACGCAAAGGATAGTGTAATAACGCACATGAGGAATTAGTATTGGAGTCATATTTAACTGGTTTTCAGTGCTTAACCCGTTTTATAGGGTAGTGTAATAACGCAGGATTTTTATGATATTTTAAAATAGGGTAGTGTAATAACGCACTGAAATGCGGTCAAATGATGGTTCTTTCTGTTCGAATATGCTTCAAAAGGTAGTGTAATAACGCAAAACGGGTAGTGTAATAACGCAGTTAATTTCAGTCCATAATGTTAGGATGCCCACCTTTCATCAGCGTGGTATAGGCTGAATTTTGATAATATGTTTTAATGTGATCTTGGAAAAGTTTCATAAAATCATCCCCTTTGTAGGTGGTCACTTTTACTTTTTCCTTTCTAAGGGTTTCCACCAAAAGTTTGTATGAGTTTTTGAATAAAGGGAAAGCGGAAGTATCGATATTGATCACTGATTTTAACGTGTCAAATTGGTTCTCGTTCAATTTATGGCGGGTTTTCCAATAGTGTAATTTCTGGGTGATCTCTTGTTTTTTGACCGTTTTCTCCCGCAGGGCCAGGTTGATCTTTTTGGTTGGATAGGGGACGATATTTATATATTCACCATCAACTGCATAATTAAAGGATAGGTTGGAATATTGGTCTAGTATATTCTTGATTTTCTTAAGAAAGTTTTTTGAAAAAACGGAAGCCTTTTTGTAGTTGAAATTGTAATTGTCCTGAAAGGTCTCAAATTTGACTCTAGTGCCTGTTTTGGGAATTTCCAAAAGCCAAAGGTAAAAAAGAATTTGTTTGGCCTTGGGCAGTTCCCAGGCGAGTTGGTAAATCACCTCGTTGTACTGTGGTATCTTGAGTAGTTTTTCTATCCAGTAGCCACTGATTAGAAACTGCACTTGGCCATCCTTGATGTTGGGGATGGATATTACCCCGCCGTATGTTTTCACGGTTTCTCCTTTGGAATTTTTGGCTTGGTACCATCCTTTATTTAATTCTTCCAAAAACTCCAATCCTTTTTCTACGTTGGTATAAACTCTATTTTTGTCAATATCTTCAATAGGGAAGGAAAACCTGCAAAAGGAATTGTTTTTGGTTTGAAAGTCTTTTTCGAAAAGGTTTAATTGTTCGGTTTGTTTTTCCGCTTGGAACTGGTCATGACTGATATCGTGCAGCACTTTGAATAGGATCCGCATGGCGGAGACGGTGCCTGTATAAGTTCGTTGTTTTTTTTGATCAATAGGGCTTCCCCTCGGAATAGGACCGGGAAATTGATAATATCACTGTTGTTCTTCTTGTTGATGTATTCCCTGGAGATATTAACCTCTTCCATATTGTTATATTGATGTTGATTAGGAACCATAAATTTACATTTTTAATTACACCACGACTAATATAATAAATTATTATACATATTACAAACCTTGAATAACCTGGTCCTGGTCTGATTTTTAATGATTTTTTTTACTTCTCTTTTAAGAACGCAAAATCGTAATGGGTCCCAATGGCTCTGTTTCTTCTTGATAGCATAATGTAAGTGTGGCCCTGTAACGGCTCCAGATGCACCGCTCTTCCCAATCCTCTGGCCCTGCTGGACAAGTTCCCCAGCTTGGATATGAATTTCAGACAAATGGCAATAAATACTTTCCCAACCCCCAAGATGGCTCAAGATTACACAGTTACCGGATATCGGGTTGTAGTATTCAACCTTGTACACCCGGGCATGGCCAGTGGCCATAACAGAAGTTCCTTTCCAAGGGGAAAATCAATTCCAGCATGGAATTGGGCTGCTTTGGTAAGCGGATGGATCCTATGTTCAAAATCGGAGGATATTCGGGTTTTACTATTGAATGGAAATATAGAAGGCAGAAAATCAAGGAATTGCGGATGTTGGACGAGATGGTCCACAAGTTTATCGTGATGCCCTATAATTTCAAGTGTTTTCAAAGCATCACCTTTTTCTTGAGCCTGTAAAAACATACAGCTTAACAAAATTATTATGTTAAATTTTGTATGTAAAGGAAAAAAATTCATATTATTATATAATAACACAATATTATTAGGTAGATTTATGCTAATATACAATATTATTGGGTGTCTTATTATTATGTTTTAACATTTAAAAAGAAGAATGTGATGGAATTTGAGGATAAAAAAGATCGTGGTCCCTTGGGATGTTCCCTTTTTGTAGCAGCCATTTTGGTATTTATTCCGATGTTTTTTGTTGGTCGTTTCCTATTTGAAAAATTAATGGTGGTTCATAGAATGTTAGAAGAAAACATGTATTGGATGCGCCCCATCCTTACCTTTTTTGTTATCACATATATTTTATACAGGTTAAATCTATATAATTTATTAATTAAATATGTTAGAAATGGAAGATATAGACAGAGTAACGGCCAATGGTTTTAATAATCCGATAAAAGACCCCTTATCACCAGTATATGATAAGGGACCTGTTTCACAGGGAAGTCAAACAATTGATTTGGATCAAACTGTTATAGGGGGCTATGAAAAGGAGAATGGTGAAAAACGGGTTTTGGTAGAGGATCAAAAAACCAAAAAGCCAAGGTTTGTTGCCCCAGAACAAATTGACCAAGATCCTAAACGCTTCAAATTACGGAGCATGTCTGGGCGTAACCTGATCGAGACATTAATGAACAGCTATAAGGCGGGAAGGGAATTCTCGCAGTATTCAATGGATCGGCTGTTTATGATCGGGGAAAAGACTTGGGACAAAGTCCGCCCGAAACTAGAAAAAAGAGAAGCCCAGATCCCAGTCCCTACGTATTTGGAGAAATTAAAGGAAATAGGCCTATCAGAAAAAGTTATTGGAAAGGAGAATATGGAGCGGTTGCTCAATGGAAAGGAAACAAGCCTGATCAAGACAGAGCTAAAAAAGGAGGGTATCCAAATAAAGAATTTACCGGAGTTCACCTTAAAGGTTGAGAAAAATAGTGCTGGAAAGGAGGTGGTCAAATTAACTTTTAAACAGGAACGCCTGAACCTGGATAAGGATAATATTGGCAAGAAGCTTTCCCCGCAGGAAAAGGAAATGCTTTTAGCAACCGGAAGTTTGGAAATCCAACGGGAGGGGGAAAAAAAGTACAAGGTCAGTATCAATGGAAAGACCAATACCCTGGACAAAGAAGAAGTTTCCCCGTCTGGAAAAGAACAAACCCTGGAAAAGGGTATGATCCCCGCGCCAAAGCATATCGTGGATTCCCTGCAGGACCACGAACATGAATATTTAAGAAGGAACCAAAGTGTGATCAGGCCTAATATTACTGTGGACGGCCTAAAAGGAAAATATTATGCCTCTATTTCAAAAAACGAAAAAGGGGAATATGTGATCAAGGAAGATTCCCTGGTAAGAATGCCTGAAAAGGGGATCAATAAAAAAACGGATAAAGAAATTGGGATATGAACTGGACAACATTTATAACCGTATTAGTGATGCTTTTGGTGATGTATAATATAGCGGTGGTCTATATGTATTTCAGACCGGAGATAAGCAATTTTTTCTTTAAAAAGGAAACACCAAAAGCTACCGTGGAAAAACCAATGGTCAAAGAGTCAAGAAAATTTGTAGGTACCATCAAAGGGGACCAGGAAAGTATGGGGGAATCAAATAAAAAAATAGATCCTGCCCCAACCAGTGTCCCAAGTCCTGAGCTAGTGAAAGGGGAATCTATTGCGGATGCGGATAACGGGCATACAGTTGATGCTATTTCAAGTGATATGGAAGTAGAGCGTACAAATATGGCGGGGGCCAACATCGCTCCCCCGAGGATGACTGCTTTTCGTTGCATTGTTTCACGCCCTGGAAATAGCATAAAAGTGGCTATAAAAAATGAGGATAGCACCTTCTATGAAAAAGAAATCATACACGACAACAGCGTGCATGTACTGGATTGAATCAATTTTTTATTAATCTAAATTTTATACTTATGAAACTGTTAAAAAATGTTAAAAAATCGAGCCTTATCAAGGCTCGTAAATTCAATGGATTTTTGGTGAAGAACCAAAAAACAATCCTTGTTGTGGCCATTATGGTCGGGGCCTCTTCAATGTATGGTCAAACGAATGATAATTTAACGGAAGGCCTGGAGGGGATCAGCACAGCCTTTGAAACCAAATGGTGGCCGAGTATCAAAACTATAGCCTATATCCTGGCTGGGGTCTTTGCATTATTTGGCTTGGTCAATGTGTTCAAGCAAAGTCAACGTGGCGAGGACAATGTTGGCAAAGTGGCCGGGGCCTGGATAGGAGGGCTCGCGGTTTTCCTATTGGGGATTTGGTCGGTTGACACCTTTATCATTGGCGCTATTTAATAATTAAAATTTAGGACAAAATGCAAAGGGCATACAAGATAAAAAGGTTTTTTCTGTTGGCCGTAGGGTTGGCCGTATGCCCCTGCTTTGTTTATGGACAAAAGAAATGGAAGGTTATTAATTCTGTTGAGGAAGTGGAAGAGATAGCACGTAGTGCTTCGGAGCCAGCGGTTATTATCGCATACTACCTGGGCGGGGCCTTTGCCCTGTTCTCCTTGATCAACGTCTTTAAAGGTGTGCAACAGGGAGACGATGAAACCTCCAGAAAAGCGGGAGGGTGGCTTGTCGCTCTTTGCGTCTATCTGGCCGGTATTTGGATTGTTGATAAATTTATATTGGGAAAGGTATGAGCAATGAAATCTATAAGGTCAATAAGAATATAGACCGTCCTCTGGTATTCAAGGGATTAAAAGATCAGTACATCTATTATTACCTGGGCGTAGTGGTATTCAGTTTTTTTCTTTTTGCCATCTTAAACTCCACGGGAGTCGGCACCCTTCCTACTTTGCTCATTACGGGTACAATAGCCATGGGGGGCATAAAGGGGGTAACCATTATATCGGACCGCTTCGGTAAAGATGGTTTAAAAAAATATTTAGCAAAAAGGAATATCCCTAAGCACCTGCAAGTAGAGACAAGGGATTATTTCATCAAGATAAATAAAGACCAAGGCTATGAAAAGTGAAAAATTAGGGAAACGCTGGCCCATACAATCTGTGGAGGATGGATTTATTGTATCTAAAAAAGGGGATGTAACCTGTGGTATGATGATCAGGTTGCCAGAAATATTTACCCTGGCCAAAGTGGACTATATCGATTTACATGATACCTGGCTCAAGGCGATTAAGGTGTTACCTGAAAACACTATCGTGCACAAACAGGACTGGTTTTTAACTCAAAAATACCGACCGGTTATTACGGATGATGAGAGTTACCTGTCCAGGACCTATAAACGGCATTTTTACGAAAGGCCTTATTTAAATCACTTTTGTTATGCGTATATCACGCACAAGCCACCGGGAAGGACCAAAGCGAGTTCTTCAAGGTCGAGCTTGTTTTCAAAATCAATGCCCCCTGAAATTACCATTAATGAAGAAAGGATGTCAGAATTCGTTGACAGTATCAACCAATTCTGGAATATCATGGAAAGTTCGGGGTATTTCGGCATCAAACAGTTATCCAGCGATGATATCTGTGGCACCAGTAAGACGGCTGGGGTCATGGAGGAATATGTTTTTTTAAGGAATATTGATCAATCTCCACAACTGGAAGATGTTATTTTAAAACCTGAACTAAAAATTGGGGAGCGTAAAATTGATTTATTTCGCTTGGCGGACCTGGAAGATTTTCCAGAATTCGCAGGTCCAAGGATCAATTATGACCCTTATTGCACGGACAATATAAAGTTTTCGGTTGGCTTTGCCAGCCATTTGGGGCTACTGCTGGATTGTGATCATCTCTACAATCAATATATTTATTTGGATGATGAAAAAAAGATTATCCGGGACATGGAAAAAAAGGTCAACAACCTACATGCATTTTCCCACAACAGCCGTTATAACAGCAGCACAAGGGACAGTTTAAATGATTTTCTGAACGAATACACCACCAACCATCGTAAGCCGGTACGCTGCCATTTTAATATCATCACATGGAGTTCCGATAAAGAGGAACGACAAAAAATACGAAATAAAGTCTCGACGGCTATTTCCAGAATAGAGGCTACTCCTAAAATTGAAAAAGTGGCCGCCGCGCAGTTATACTGGGCAGGGATCCCTGGGAACCAGGCGGAACTTCCAATCAATGATACGGTACTCACGTTTTTAGAACAGGGGATTTGCTTTTTCAATAATGAGACCAACTACCGTAGTTCCAAATCACCTTTTGGTTTGAAGCTCGGGGAGCGTCTAAGTGGAAAGCCGGTCCATGTCGATCTTTCGGACGAACCCATGAAAAAGGGGATCATTAACAACCGGAACAAATTTGTTCTGGGCCCATCGGGTTCTGGTAAAAGTTTTTTCATGAATAAAATGATGAACGAGAATTATGATGATGGGGCGCATATTGTTATGGTGGATGTTGGCCATTCTTATAGAGGACTTTGTGAAAAGGTAAAGGGTTATTATTTCACATATAGTGAAAAAGATCCCATCCGATTCAATCCATTCTTCATCAGCGGTAACAACACCTTGGATACCGAAAAGCGGGAATCGCTCAAGGCACTATTGCTTTCCCTTTGGAAAAAAGATGCCAGTGAGCATACCCGGTCGGAATATGTGGGGTTATCCGATTCCCTTACAATGTTCTATGAACATTTAGAGATGCATCCGGAAGTATTTCCCTGTTTTAATACTTATTATGATTTCGTAAAAAAGGAATATTGTGGTTTTCTTAAAATCGAAAAGGTGCGGGAAAAAGAATTTGATATTGAAAATTACCTGTTCAATCTAAAACCATATTACAAAGGGGGAGAGTTTGATTATTTGTTGAACGCTATGGAAAACCTGGATATTTTGGACCAACGGTTCATTGTATTTGAACTGGACAACATTAAGGACCACCCCATTTTGTTCCCCGTGGTGACCCTAATGATCATGGATGTTTTTATTTCCAAAATGCGCAAACTCAAAGGGGTACGCAAGATCATTGCGATAGAAGAAGCCTGGAAGGCGATAGCAAACCAAGGCATGGCGGGCTACATAAAATACCTGTTCAAAACAGTCCGAAAATTCAATGGCGAGGCCATAGTGGTCACCCAAGAAGTAGAAGATATTTTAAGCTCCCCCGTTGTAAAAAATGCGATTATAAATAATAGTGACTGTAAGATCCTTTTGGACCAGAGGAAATTCCAAAACAAGTTTGATGAAATAGAGGATTTGCTGGGTATTAGTAAAAAAGAGACCGAGCTGATTATGTCGATAAACAAGAATAATGACCCTTCTAAAAAATATAGGGAGGTATTCATATCCTTGGGGGGCACCCATTACCGGGTGTACCGGGTGGAAGTATCCTTAGAAGAGCATTTGGCTTTTACCACGGAAAAGTCGGAAAAGGAAAAGCTTATGGATTATGTGGAACGCTACGCTGGGGATTATGATATCGCCATCGATAAATTGGCCCGTGATATTCGGGATAACGTCGTAACACTTTGATCATGAAAAAAAACCTGCACATTTTTATCTTCTTATCGTGTTTCGGTCTATTTAAGGCTGGGGCAGTAGAAGATCCGAAAACCTTATTGGAGGATCCAGAAATGATTCATTTAATGGAATCCTATCCAATAACGGCTCTAGAACCTGCTGGGGAAATAGTCGTTGTCGCCCCCATCTCTATTCTGGTGATCATAAAAGAGGGGATAAAAAAAGTAATCCGGGCTATGGATTTGGTTGTGCTCCGTTTACAAAAGCAATTTTTGAGGTTACAGTTGGTCATGGAAAAGTTGCGCAATAGCATGAGCAAGCTCAAACTGAAGGAAATCAATGATTTCGTGAAGGAAAAGAAAGAAATCTTTGACAAGTATTACAATGAACTTTGGACTTTAAAAGGAAAGATAGACGAGATCAAAGCCATTAAAGAAGCGGTACAGTCTCAGGCTACCTTGATAGCAAATTTTAACAAGGTGTTCAATTTGTTTAAGGGAGATAGCTATTTGGATCAAAAGGAACTCGATATAATCTATGAAGTATATTCTGGTATGCTACAGAAAAACTTAGACCATATTACCACCCTCCAAATTTTAATTACAGATTACCAGGTGCAAATGGAGGACGGGGAGCGCTTGGAGCTCATTCAAGAGACCATTGGCAAGATGACCAAGGTCGCTGTAGATTTTCAAGGTTTTACCGGAAAGATAAAAAGGGTTTCCCTATCAAGGGCTGCCAAGGAAAATGAAGTGGATTTGATGAAATCTTATTACAGCTTATGAATATCAGGATAAAAATAACGCTGTTCCTATTGTTTGCCTTTTTGGCCTTCACGCCAATCCGTGCCCAGAAAGAAAACTGGACTCCTAAGTTCAAGGAAATTTTCAAACAAAAAAAGACAAAAATCAAGTATTTGACAGAGTTTATTGCGATGACCATTATCCGGAAATCCGTCAATAAACAGTTCAAGAAGGAAAGTAAAAGGGCATTGGGAAATGTCCATAATGAAAAGAATGATAATTTTTTGGCCGATGACACCTATTTGAAAAGCTTGACAGAGGCACCGCAATTTATTTTAAACGCCCCAGAGCTAAGGAATTTTTTGGAGATACAGAATTTTATTATTGCAAGCTATGGACGCAATAAAAAGGAGCTTGGGAAAAATAAATGGATAAGTAAAAAAGAAAAGGATTATTTCCTGAACTATTATGAAAATGTAATAGATCATATGGACAGGGACTTGGAGGAAATGGAACAAGTGGTCCTGGGAAACGGGATTGAGGTCGATGATGATTTGCGGTATAAAAGGCTTCAAGAGCTGGAGCGTAGCGCTCAGGATATAAAAAAATTTGTGTCTATGCTCAATAATAGGGTGGTTGTGGCCATTGGGCACAGAGAAGCCAAAATAAGAGAAACCAAAGCATTTAGGAACCTAAACAAAGATCAATTATGAAAAATCTAAAAACACTTTTTTTTGCAACAAGCATAATATTGATCACTGCTTGTGGTAACGAACCTTCTTCTAAAAAACAGGCGCCCCCTATTGAAGGGACCTATGAGCTGGTAGAGGAAGATAGCAATGGAATTTTTATTCAAACCCTTAAGATAAAGGAAATCACTAAAGATTCCTTCGAAGTAGATATTAAGAGGTATTACGAATCCTATGTTAAAGAGCATATTAATGATAGACGCGCTATGGAGTATTTGAAATATAATCATAAAATAAATGCTCTAATGCACGATTCAGATATTTATGGAAAATTTTCCGATGATTACAATGAACTAACCACTTTTGATAATAGAATCCAAAAAAAAATAAAATGATCTCTAAGACAATTTTCATTATCGCATTTCTTTTGGGTGGGCTATCGATTCAGGCACAAAGCCATGATGCTCAAGTATTGTTATTGGATTATGAAAAATACATAGAGATCAAAAAAACCTACAAGGAAATTAAAAAAACCTACGACGTACTAAGGGAAGGATATGATAAAATATCTGGGGTCGCTTCCGGTGACCTTGCAATACATAAGTTTTTTTTGGAAGGGTTAAAGGAGGTAAGCCCGGTAGTGGCCAATTACCATAAAGTGGTGGGCATCATCAAAAAACAACAATGGATCATCAAACAGTACGGGCCTTTAATGGCTTATGTAAACAATGTCCAAAATTTTAGCCAGGACGAAGTAAAATATATTAAAAATATTACGGATAATTTGATGGAGGCCTCGGCCGATAACCTGGACAACCTTTTACGGATCATAACGGCCACAGAACTGAATATGAGCGATGACCAGCGTATCAAACTGATCGACAAATTAGATGACCGACTCCACGGACAAGTAACCCTTGTAATAAAATTGCAACAACGTGTTGGCGTGATGGCCAAATATAGGGAACAGACAACAAAGGATTTTGATATTTTCAAATCCATAAACAAGTATAGCAATGGAACACCGTAATAAAGTAATATGGATAATGATTGTGGTTTTGTTTTTCACCGCGCCAAGTCTTTATGCACAAGAAGCCCCTTTAGGATATTTTGGAGAAGAAATAAGTTCGTTGAACAAAGCAATTGGGGATTTGTATAACACGCAAAAAGTAGCCTTTGGTGGTATTATATTCGCTGTCTCCAATATTTTGGCCTTGGGGATCATCTTATATATGCTCAATAAAATATTCACCCCACTTTTGCGGGCAGAGCCGATTATATGGGGAGATCTGATAAAGCCCATTACGGTCTTCTTTTTGGTATTGGCCTATCCTGTTGTTTTGAATTTAGTGGAACTCACCTTGAGCCCTATTGCCTCGGCCACGGAAGCTATGAACTTTAACAGCCAGGAAACAGTTTTGCAAGCTCATAAAGAGGCCTATATGAAGTCCCCGGAATGGCAACTATATATAGGAGACAATGGTCAAGGGGATTTTGATAAATATGTTAAAGAATATGGAACAAGCATAAAATTTGCCCCAGGAGCGATTGATGAAGCGATTGATAAGATGAAATTTGGGACCAAACAGACCTTAATGGAATGGGATTTTCAATTAAGGTTCTTTATTTCCAACGTATTGAACATGCTATTTCAAGGCGCCATCCTGTGTATCAATTTTGTGCGTACATTCTACTTAATCATACTGGCTATTTTAGGCCCGGTAGCCATAGCAGTGGTATTGTTGCCAGGAATGTCCAATGCCCCGTTCCATTGGCTTGGTCAATTTATTTCAAAATGGCTCTGGCTTCCCATAGCCAATGTACTGGCTACCATGCTCAATGTGGTGCAGAAGCAGATCATCAACGATGCCAATTATGGGATGGCCGCAGGATCAGGAGAAATGTTCAGTGCTGCGGACGTGGCTGGAATGATCTTTATGATGATCGGACTTGTGTCATTTTTTGCGGTCCCCTCGGTGGCCTCAATGACGATGCAAGCTAGTGGCGCAGCAGCTGGAGCATTGGGACAAAGTTTGGGCCGTAAGGCATCAAGTGTGGTGAAATCTGCACCCAGTACAGCCGTAAAGGTTGTCGGTGGAGCTCCGGGCATGGTAGTTGGAGCTGGCCAATCATTTAAAAATGCCAGTCAGAGAATGGCATCAAAAATTCAAGGATCATCTAAAAGCTAAAAATTATGTTTCAATCAATGAAGAATATCCAAAGTGCTTTTTCCTACGTTCGATGGTTTGCATTGGTCGTGGTCGTGCTCTCCTTACTTGTAGCCTTATATTCCATCGTGCAGGTAAGCAAAATATCAAAATTGTCCAAGCAACAAATGCTGGTAATGGATTCCTCCGGAAATGTCCACAATGCCGTAATTTCCTCACGGGTGGCCAATTTAGAGGTAGAGGCCAAGTCACATATTACCAAGTTCCACGAACTTTTTTTCAATATTGATCCGGAGCAGGAAGTAATTGATAAGAAAAAAGAACAATGGAGCTACTTGGCCGACCAAAGTGCCGTGGTGCAATATGATAAAATGAATGAACAAGGATTCTTTCAAAGTATGGTGGCCGGATCCATTTCCTCCCGTATTGTAATCGAAGAAATTATATTGCAACCTACGGAGAGTTCAGAATATTATGCCTTTACCTTAAAGGGGGTACAACGCCTATTTCGATCATCATCAGTAGCGGTCAGGAACGTGGTTACCTCGGGTAAGCTCCGGGTCCTTCAAAACCGCACGGAAAACAATCCCCATGGGTTAATGATCGTAAACTGGCAGGTATTGGACAACTCCACCCTATCAACAAGCAAGAGATATGACTGATGAAAAAAATAATAAAAAGCCAACAACTCCCCTGAGGGACAAGGCCAAAACCTGGGCAACCAATAAATTGAACGGGGTAGACAACCGCTTGAGCCAAAAGGGGAAGTGGGTGGCCTATGGTGCTATCTCTATTTGCCTTATAGCCTTGGTAATTTGGAACCTGACCCGGGCCTTCTCCGGGGATTATGAAATGCCCAATTTCGGCAATATTGAGCATAGGACAGTAGATGTGAAAAACCTGCCGGACCCGAATAATATAAAGGCAAGAAAAATGGACCTGCTTTTGGAAAACCTCAAAGCAAATCCTGAGACCAGGCATATTTACGATTCATTAAAGGTTTACCGTCCAGGTCTTTTTGATACAATCAATTATTATAAGAATAAATAAATCCCACGTTATGAATGAACAAACAAGAAAAAAGACCGGGAAGTTGATGCTTATGGCACAGGTACCTATTGCAATTATAGCAATTTTTATCTTTTCCCAAATCAACACGGCTTTCGGGTCAGAATCGGTCACGGATAAAAAATTGAATATCGTTCCGGGTTTCAACACGGAAATCCCAAAGCCCAATACCAAAAACGAAATGAACAAGCTATCGCTTATCAGAAAGGCAAAGGAAGATTCCATCAGGGCATCAAAAAATAAGGAAGATGATTTCGGCATTTTTGACGAACCTATGGACTCCCTTGATATGTCCAGGGAAACTTACAATGAAGGACCAGACCAGAAGGTAGCAAGGATGCAGGACAAATTAGACCGTATCAGTGCAGAGCTGGAAAAAAAGCAACGCCAGGCAAAATTAAATAAGCAGCGAACACAATATGGAAACGAATATTCTGCAACAGACTACCAGCAACAAAACCAATATTCCAGGTCGGAACTCTCCGATATTGACGCACTGGTAGGGGAATTGGACAATGTGGATGTGGAAAATGCAAATAATGCTGAATTGGATGAAGTTAACAAAACCATGGACAAACTGGCCAAGGTAATGAATATGGCCCACGCCCTGGAAACAGGAAAACCCTTGGATCCAGAAATGTCGAAAGACAAAGAAACAAGCGAGCGGGAATCTTTTGAGGTAAAGAAATTTAACGGGGGGTTCAGTGACGAAAATTCCGTCGAGTTTCACGGATTTTCGGACAGTGACCCTTATGAGGGCATGGACAATACCTTCAAGGCTTCTTTTTTTAACTCCCAGACCTTAATGTCAGGATCCACAGTGAAGATTAAGCTAGACGAAGCCGTACAAATAAAGGATGTGGTCATTCCAAAAAATAGCTTCCTGTATGGAAAGGTTTCCATAAGCGGAGACCGATTGCGCCTTACGATTAATTCTATGCGGCTTGGGGATTACCTGTTCCCGGTGAGTTTAACAGCCTATGATTATGATGGCTTGGAGGGGATCCACGTCCCCGGGTCAATCCAAAGGGAATTGGCCAAAAAAGAGGCCGGTAGTTCCATTCGGGGAATGAATTTCTCTACTTATGGCCTAGATGATGACGTAACGGATAAGGCCATTGAGTCCGGAAGTAATTTTCTCAAGGATATGTTTTCAAGAAAAGTTCGTGCAGTGAAGGTTACGGTACGGCCCCATCATAAAATATTACTTAAAAACCAATAAAAAAAGAAGTTATGAAAAATGTAGCAATAGCAATTTGTATGTTGGCCTCCGGTTTTTTGATGGCCCAAGCTAACCTGCCCATAGAAAATTATGATTGGGCCCTNGCAAATGAACTTTCCAAAGAAGTTCAAAATAAATCACTTGGTGTGCCCGTGTACTCGATGGTGCAGCCCTATTATTTCGAAGTAACGGACCAGGCGACTACTTCATTGGTCTTTCCTTCCAAAATAGTGGCCATTGATAGGGGTTCCGACCAGATCCTATCAAAAAAGGTGGAGGGCGTGGAAAATGTCCTAAAGGTCAAGGCAGGCAAGGCTTTTGAAAAACCCACCAACCTAACAGTCATCACAGATGACGGGAAGATATATGCCTTTTCAATCGCCTACCAATACCTTTCCACTCATTATGTAATTGATATGCGAAAAGTGCAGGATGCTGGGAGTTATTATAATGGTTCCACATATAAAGAGCGGGCAAAATTTGAATCTACTGGTATGAACGGGGAGGAAATAAAAAATCTTTCCAGACAAATACTCAGTGGTAACGCCCGGACCATTGAAACGGAAAAGGAAAGCAATGTGATCTTGCAAATCAAGCAGATTTTTGTAAAAGATGATATTGTCTTTATACCGGTGCAGATCATTAATAAAGGGGATCTGAATTACGATATTGACTTGATCAAGTTCTTCGTCAAGGATAAAAAACGCACCAAAAGGACCATTAACCAAACCTTGGAGCTCTCACCGGTATATGTGTTCAACGAGACGGATAAGGTCCAAAAAAATGATGGTTGGACGCAGGTTTTTGCATTTAATAAATTTACTATCAACCGGAAAAAGAAATTGGATATTGTGGTCTATGAGGAAAACGGGGGGCGTAATATTACTGCCACGTTAAAATTCAGAGACATTGATAAGGCAAAATTTATTGATTAGGTTGGAAAAATTGATTACTTAAACCCCTCCGGGAAACGGGAGGGGTTTTTTATATTTCAAGGTCAGGGTCCTTATCAATTTTCCAATGTTTATTGACCGGTATTTCTGTCTGGAGGCTGCCTTCTAAGTTTTTTTGAATGTTATGGTTATTAATTTTCATAAGGTTGAGCACCCTGCTGGATGTAGCAATATCGTGGATCCCCCGCTCAAACCTTGTGAGCTTCATCCGGGTATAAGGGCTAAAATGCTTAAAACTCTCGGATAGGAGTGTTTTTTCTGAATACTCATTTCCCAGATGTTCGTGCAGTTTTTTACTGAAACGTTGCACATCACGATCACTTGGATGATGCTGATTAACGGCCACCATGGCGTGGATATGGCCAATATCGGCCTGGGCCTTATACTGCAAGTACGTGGCCAAATGGGCGGCGGTCTCCCCTGTGGATAGTACATCATCGACCAGAATCAAATTTTTACCTTTCGTTAATTCTTTGAACTCAAAGAACTTCATTTCGTTTTTGAAATTAAAGGAAAAATTGTTCTTGACGCTATTGGCAATATTGTAAGCAGACTGGGAACTGAAATCCTGATCGCACAAAAGATAATCTTGTAGGTTTATATGGTCCGTTCCAAATTTCATTGCCAGGAAGTGTGCATATTCCATGGGGATGGTGTTAACATAAGCTGCCCCAGCCCTTGTTGGTGTAGATAACAGGATCGTTTTCTGATCCACCTGGCTCACCAATTTTTCAAGGCTTCTTTCGGAAAGAAAATCACGAATTACCTTTTTTACTTGGTCCTGGGCAAATCGTTGTTCTTTGAGTTGGTTTTTTGCAAGGGCAAATTCCTTTATCGCTTCTGATTTGGAATTTGTTTGATATGACAGTTCCTTGATTTGCATTTTAAGTGAATTGGATCTCATCACTGTTTAATAGGATGATCACCGTTGTTTTTAATATTTTGGAGTTGGGTTTATCTAACATCCTCTTGATCACAAAATAGTTTGAACGGTAATAGTCCAAGGACATGGGCACAAAACTATTGTCGAGCTCATCGTAATACCAATGGTTCAAACGTTGCATTTTCAATAGAAAGTCATCCACGTTTCTATAGGTATCCTTCTTTACGTGAAACTTATTTTTAAAGTCCTCCANGACAATTTGGGTAATGGACTGTTCTGCTGTTTGTTCTGGAATTTCGACTTCTGAAAAAAGATCCAATTCAGGAGAACCGTAAAGTATAAACCCATCCTCTTCATGTAAAAGGATATGGATCGAAACTTCCACATTGGTGTTGTTTGACATTTCTTTGATGATTGAGGTAGGTAAGACGACATTGACTTCATTTATGGATTTTATATTTTGGGTGGATACCTTTTGATATTCCAGAAGCTGGCCTGGTTGGCAATTAAACCTGCGGCACAAGGTGGCGATTACATCAAATGACAAACTGTTGGTGTTCCCGTTCTTAATGTTTACTGCCTGATTGTAACTTTTACCTAAGAGGTCTGCTAGATCCTGAACCGATAGACAGTTCCTTTTCATATAATCCTCTAAGTAAAAAAATATCACACCGTTGTTGGTTGAAATTTTAGTGGCCATGGAGTATGTTTAATTTATTTTTCCTTGGTCTCAAGTTGGCGGAATATTTCACTATATGTAGGGTTGGACTTTAAAGCAAGATACATATTAATTATGATTTGTTCGGTTTCAAAAACTATATTTTTATAGGTTTTTTCAACGGTGGCTTGGCTCACATCAGGTCGTACAATAGGAAGCTCCTCCATGTTCTGGTCAAAATACTTCAATTGTTCGTGATCATTTTGGATAAAAGAATGGAAACGTTTTAGCTCAATGGACTGGTCGGGATTGTCGGCCACTAGCCCCACAACTTCCCCGGCAGTGAGGTTGTTGATGGTCGAAATCGGTACCGCATAGTCCATTTGGACACTTTGGTTTTTGGTGGGGCCGTCATTCCCTAAGTTAAGGGAGTCCCGCACCATTTTTATTTTTCCTAAGCGTTCAGAAAGTTCTTTTGCCATTTTCCCGGCCAGGGAGCCGGAAATAATATTGGGGGTAATATTAAAAATAATTTCGCTGTTTATACGTCCTAGTCTTTTTTCATTCTGAGATGCATCCTGGATACCCAATACTGTGGCTACCTTATTTTGACGAGCGGTAGCGATCTGTTTGGAAACGTCCTCAAAATAAAGGGTAGGAAATTCATCAAATATAGTGGCGCATTTGAGTTTATCCTTTTGGTTTATAGTTCTGGAAAGCTTGTCAACAATCAGTGACAAAGGTGCGGAATACACATGGCTTTTTTGATCATTATTGGCCAGACACAAAATTTTGGGGTCTTTCGGNTTATTAATGTCAAGGTTAAAATCCTCCCCGGACATGATCCAGTACACATTAGGGCTGGCCAGCTTGGCCATCCTCTGCTTGAGGGTGGACATCATATTGTTTAAAAGTTTGGTATTGCCCTCTGCTGCCGCATAGTACAAAGTACTGGCATATTTTGAAGCTTGGTCATCACACATCAGCACTGGAATGTATTTTTGATGGTCCCCCATTAAAAATTCTAAAACATGGGGGAAATCACAGTATCGTCCATTTTCATGTTTGCGTAAAGTCCAGATTATGGCGGTGAGCAAATTGATTCCCCCATCTTCCCAAAAAGGATCCTGTTTGCTATTGGAACTATCCTGTGTACTCATACCATGGTACACGCTTTTTGCAGCCTGATAGGCATCGGATATGTCTATTATGCCTTCAGGGTTTAAAGGATTGACCCGGTGGGAGCGCGTCAGGTCGTTAAAATTCACCGAATAAAATGTAGGCTTGATATCTGAATTGGGCCAGTGTTCCCGAAGCAAATTATAGGTCAATTTAGTTAGGTCGGGATATTTGAAATCATAGACCAGCATAGTAAAGTCTTTTTCTATAAGTTGCTTGATAATATGACGAATAACAAAATAAGTTTTACCAGATCCAGGTGAGCCTGAAATAAGCAGCCCTCGGTATAGGTTGACAAAATTGATCCAGCTATTTCGTGTACTACGCTCATAATGATATTTTGCCGGCAGGTTTACCGATGCATCGTTCATCAACTTACGTTCTTCCTGGGGAAAGGATTCCTGTTCTTTATTGAATAGATCTTCCTTTAAGTTTGTCTTGAAATACCGAAAGATCCTTGAAAGGCCACTGTTCATTATAAAAAAACCTATCATACTCGCGAGCATATAAGCTATAAAAAGGGGCTTAATCCCTAAATTCAGGTATAGGACATAATTGGATAGGAAAAAGATGCCCAGTCCCACGATAAGGTCCCGAATGGCCGCATTGAGGTTGATATCAATGTTCTTATAAAACTTCATCAGCATAAAGCCGATAACGGCCACTACCAGGATAAAAAGTTTATTGATAAACAGGTTGCTAAAAAGAAAGGAATTAGCAATCTTAATAACGATGCCTTCCACATACGGATGTGAAAAGCCAAACATTTCCCAAAATTGATACCCAAATAGGTAAAAATGTAGCACCAGCAATAGGCCCAATAATCCATTTACGATAAGGTAAACATTGTAAAAATAATCCTCCTGTTTTCTCTTGCTGGTATGTATCATAACTCGTGGTCTAAATCATTCTTCCATCTTTTCCTTGCTCGCTTGGCTGCTTGGCTTTCTTCGTAATCTCCCGCATTCCATCGGGCATTCTTGTTGTCCTCAACATAGATACCACCCTGTGGATCTTTCCCTCCTTTGTGCAGAGCTTTTTCATTATCTCTCGTTTTCCCAAAATCTCCATAGTCTTTTTCTTTAACCCGATCGAGCATATATTCAGTCATTTTGGAAAGCTCCTCCCCAGAGGGAATCCTGTCCTTATAGAGCGCTGTAAGCTTCTCATAAATATCCCAGGCCATTTGTGAGTGTCGCCCCCGAAGAGCATTATAGACAAAATCCAGTTTATCATACTCCCCTTTTGCTTGGATATTATTGAGCACAACCGCTATCTTGTATTTAAAGTGATATTTCCCAGTGGAAGTAGTACGCTCGCGCAGTAGTTCTTGGTATTTGTTTAAATCAAATTTTTGTTTGTGTAGGTATTCAGTAAGCGCTTGAGAAATTGGCACAGCATATTCTTCTTTGTTCAAATTGTGGTAAACAATATAGTGCGGCAGAGAATTATCTTTGGAAGATATCGGCTTCACAATAAGACCATGATCAAAAATATCATCTACATTTTTAATGCGGCCAATACTCTTTTGTTGGATTACTTGATCGTATTGTACCTCATTGATCTTGGTTTCTAAAAAAGCGTGGTCTTTTTCATCCACATAGGGTTTAACAAACCAGTTTAGGTAATGAAAATGATTGAACCCTCTGCTAGTGGTATGTGCTTTTCTGGCCAGAGCGCTAAAAAATTGCTTTTGCTTTTTTGTAAATTCCTTTTCCTGTCTCTGGTCATTGAACAGGCCTTCGCGATCGGTATGCAAAACTCCATGGGCACCTATATTCCCCCGTAAGGAGATTTTTTCAAACTCCTTGGAATGGAATGTGCCATGACCATCCGGCTCGGAAATAATGATTCCCATTTTGCTTAAAAAAACAGCTTTTTTCTCAGTGCTAAGGGTACTATTGCCAGCGGCATATTTTATGATCGGTACGGCATACCGGTTGAACTTGTCCAAATCCTTTTTAAGGATATCACCTTTTTTTTCTGTTTTATATTGGAAAAAATTATCCACGGCCTGGCTCAGTTGTTCATAGTTCATTTGACTGTTTGCTCTCAGGTGGTCCAAAAAATCCTGAGTATCCAAGCTTTCAAAAAACTGTGTTTCGTATATCATTTTACTATCTCGGAACATGCTCCTGTATTGCCTGGCAATTTCCTTTGATAAATTTTTTGCCTCTTCATAGGAATATGTATAGTCCCCAATCTTTTCATACAGCCTCTGGATATTCAACTTGAACTCCCCGGTCTGATAGATTGCCCCGCTGGCCTTGTGATAATAGGAGATATTTTCAAGGTGCCCGAATTTATTAATGTCAAAGGTGGAGTCGATCCCTTGTTCTATTAATAAGGCCCTAAAATCTGTTCGATGAAGTTTTAAATGATCGTAGTAAATTGAATTTACGGCCTGGGCCACCTCGGTAAAATGTTCTTGTTTGACTTTAACATTACTGGAAAAATCTTTTTTTAGGTTTTCCAACACGGGGGAGCCATAAAACCGGCTTGCCTTAATTCCCTGTCCAACCTGGTTGCCCTCCATATCCACAAAACCATAAACCAGTCCACCATTTTTAAATTGTGGAGAATCCTCTTTTCCGGGATCCACGGTAACCCCATATTTTGCCAGGCATTCTTGGTATTCATCCAAATTGGTAAAAGCAGTTTCACTGCGGACTTTGGAAATTACTTTGGAAAGGCTCTCTTTGGTAAGGTCCCGACCATAGACCACTCTATCGGTATTCAGCTCAGGCACATCAATTTCTTGGTTCCTTCCCTCGGCCTGTGTAAGGTTGTATTCAATCTCTAATCCCTTTCGAACCTTTTCCCCATCCTCGTGTATCTTTCTGTAAAAATTCATTCTTTTACCATCGGAATCAATATTAGTCGTGACGATATGCAAGTGGGGATGGGCAGCATCGAAATGTTCATAGACCAGGGCGGGCTGATTATCCAGCCCAAGACGGCTTAAATATTCTGTGGCAATTTCCTTTTTTANGGAATCGTTTAAAANAGNCATATCCTCCTTNTGGAAATTAAGGGAAAAATGGTAGGCATTNTTCTTTGTCCTTCCATTGAGCTCCGTAAACAATTTAAACTGATCCCATTTGTTTTTAAAGGTCAAGTCTTTATCATCCTGGACAAAATTCTGCCCCATCAAGAAAGAAGCTTTGCCCTTTTCGACCTTACTTTCATTATAGGTTAGTAACCCATAAATATTTGTTCCGTATGTCATTTTTGCTACCATGTTAACGGATAAATTTTGCCAGGTTCTGAATTGTTTTTTTATATCGCTCCAAAATATTTTGGAACTCAATCATTTTGTTTTTAAGCTGTAAAACCTGCGGCGAAAATTCTCCTTTCGCAGCATATGAATTTGCAATTCTCGTTACCTGGTTAATGTTCTTTCCAACCGCGTTTAATTCCGTTTTTAACTGGGAAAGTTTAGCCACCATTTTGTTTTTTTCCTCATCCACGACTACCACTTTAATCCGGTTCCCAAGCACACAAGCCTTAATGAATTCTGTCTTGTTTTGGGCTCCTGAATCCTGCATTCTCTTTTGAAAATCTTCCCATTCTTGATTCGAAAATCGAACAGTTACCCGATGGGTTTTTAGGTCTTTTTCATTTTTTCCGGTTGCCATGTATTCCAATTATAGCGCGTATGCGTTTTTTCCCCGCGGGAGGCGCAAGATCGTTTTGTCCGACAAAACGTTATCTTGCTATTTTCCGTCGAAAATCTAATTTAACATTATTATTTGAAATATCTTATATAAATAAAAAAAATTATTGTTTCCCAAGTATTATAACATTTTATATGTTTTTTAATGAATTTAAATATTAAAAAATTTCGAGAGATAAAAAACAAGGAGAAGTTAGTATATTAATTTAAATGGGGTATCCACTCATCTCCCGTAAAATTTTATATTTACTCATGGGCCGGGTTATTCAAGACTAACCGAAATGGAATATGTACATGAAATACAGCTGCCCAGCGCAATTGGAAGTTGAATTGCGAGGTACTGCCAAATGTCCACCGCATTGCTTCATTGTTGAAAAGATGGCTTTTGGGAAAATATAAAAGCTTACTGAATAAGAACCAACTTGGCAACTATCTTGATGAGTACGTGTACAGATACAACAGAAGGACACCAAGAAGCAGTGTCCTGCTATTTCTCAGACTGAAAGAACAGGCGGTAAGCAACGGCCCCCTTCATTTATACAAATTGTAGAAAAAAATCACGGGTCTTGAATGGATACCCCATT
>JGI1221J13441_10000317_pt1 | contig 22589 bp, 33 predicted proteins | sample LakVidmifraction_4_FD_13441 | JGI IMG/M metagenome (IMG submission 13441) | reverse complement strand
GAAGACGATGGAAAGATGGGTATGCCCACTGACAGTAGTGGGAGCGGCGGGGAATGTGACACAACTATACCCCCAGTGGGCGCAGGCGGGGATCAACCCAGCGGTAGCGACCTCGGGGCAGCAAGTTCGCTACCCTTCTGAGGGAAAGCTGATCTCGCTTCAGTGCCTAACAAACGGGGCTGACGCTTTTATTATCGAGGTCTATGACATCAGCGGTATGGAACTAGGAATTGATGTTTCCTCGGCCACCGTTATCACCAATGCACAGCTCGTTGCGGCAATAGCCGCGGGAAAAGCTAAGCTCCTTTTTCAGCAAAACGTAGCGGGTTCAGGACTTACCCCTTTCACACCAATTGGTCCTTCCGGCTTTATGAAGGGCCTAGCGGCTAGAGCGGTCGGGGCCGCAGGGACTTGCGCTTTAAATATCGACGTCGAAGGCGGATATAGGTACTTAGGAGGTTCCTTTTGAGAAACTTGGTAGCTCTAGTTTTTACCGTATTGCTCAGCGGTACGGCTTTTTCTGTTCCTCTCGACGACTGGCCTACTTGGAACACGGACTTTCCGTTCATCGCTAAGCAAGTACCGCCAAACGCTCTTATTGCAAGATGCAGGGGCCTAGATACTTATTGCGTAGTTGAAATTGATAAAGCCACTGGTGAGCTTCCAGTAGCTCTTTCTGGGGGAAATATATCAATTGACTTCTCAGGACCAACAGGTTCGGCTGTTCCGGCAGATGCTGGATTTTTTGGCGGCGTCGATCCAGGCGGGCTACTTCGCGGCGTAAGAACTGATACAAACGGTGAGTTACAGGTCGATGTCTTAACGAGTGCTTTGCCAACAGGGGCCGCGACCGCAGCACTTCAGACCACTGGCAATACGGTGTTGGACGGAATTGAATTGGCCGCGTCCCAGATCAACACCAAAACTCCTGAATTTGGCCAAGCTACAATGGGAGACTCTGTTCCGGTAGTTATCTCTTCCAACCAGTCGGCCATACCAGTGTCAAATTTTCCCACCACGGTAGCGCCGAATGTGGGCGCATCCGATGCCAGTACTTTGCGAGTAACCGAGGGATCAAGAACTTATTCGACCGGGGCGTATTACGATTACAGTACCGGCTCGGTAACAACAGGGGCCTGGACGCAGCTAATCGCTTCGACCGCAGCAGCTACGAATCTTCTTTGCATTACCGATCAATCTGGTCAAGCCATGGAAATTGGCGTGGGTGCGGCGGCGGCGGAAGATCGCGTATTCTTACTTGCTCCGGGCTTTAGTGGGTGCATTCCACTTCGTATCGCAAGTGCAGCTAGGGTAGCGGTCAGGGCAGTGTCGGCAACAGCAAATACTGGGGCTATAACCATTTCAGGACTTAACTAATTCAGGACTTAACCATTTCAGGACTTAACCATTTCAGGACTTAACTAATTCAGGACTTAACTAATGAATAAACTAATACTGATCTTACTTCTTACTTCTCAAAATCTATTCGCGCAGGGAACTGTTTCCTCCACGTGTATATGGTCGGGCGCGGTCGCCGACTGCCTTCCAAGCGCTGGCCTTCTTCTTAGAAACCAAAGGGATTTAAGACTTGGTGAGGCATCCGTAAATGGTTCAAATTATATAGCCATACAGGCACCATCCGCATTAGCCTCAGATTTTACTCTGACCATGCCTATAGACGACGGTACAGCTTCTCAGTTTTTACAAACCGACGGCAGCGGCGTGCTTACTTGGGCTAATCCTCTTACCCCGCCTATGACTACCAGGGGCGACCTAATTAGGGGAGGTGTGTCAGGTGCAGCGGAAAGATTTGCGGCTGTTACTAACAACCGGGTCGTGCGTGGAAACGGCAGCGATGTTGTTTCAGGACAAATAGATAGTCCAAATTTTTTCACTACAGGCGCAGAGGTTACTCAGTCTTTGCCAGGCGTCGTAAGCTCAGCTGGCCAACTTCTGGGGACAAATACCAATGACAATGCAGCAGCTGGTTATGTTGGACAGTTTATTGAAAACGCTCGAACAACAGCAACACCTACGATAACTTCCAGCACCTATACTTCCATTGATTCCGGCAATGTAACTTTTAATGATAATAACGAAACCGGGATAACACTAACAGCGGGTGACTGGGATATTTCAGCTGTTGTAAATTTTCAACCTGTTGCAGCAACAGCGTCAAATTTTATCGTATTTGTTGGAACGGCGAAGGGCACCGGAACGACTGGCTCGTTAGCTTACGCCAACACAGTGCATACGAATTACTCGACAAGCGGCCAAACCGTTTTAACGGTTCCGACATGGCGGGTGAGCCTAACCTCATCAACTACCTACTACCTAAAGGCGCGGGCCACTTACACAGGCACCGCAGTTAATGCCGTGGGCTCACTAAGGGCAAGGCGTTTTAGGTAACGCTTAAATTTCTAATGCTCGCAGTCATCTTGCAGGGTGCGGCGGAAACGAAGAAAAAAGAATCAGTTAATTTGCTGTTAAGCATTTGTCCAACTTATGCTCGCGGCGAAAATCCTCAAACCTACTGCAAACTAAATGGGATGCAGGCCGCCAAAATAGTGTTAGAATCCTCTAAATAATAAAATATCCGGGGGGATTCATGAAAAGCGGTCTTTTTGCGTTTGCGTTTTTTTGTTCTAGTTTTGCACTTGCGGAGGGTGAGCAAACCACTCCGTATTATGCTGATTTTTCCGATCCAAATGACTTATCACCGGCACTTATTGGCGGTTCTGTTGCTGATCCGGCAGACTGGCCAGCTAGTCCTTGGGTTGGTAATTGTTCCGCCACGCTTCTGAGTTCAAGGACGCTTAAAACAGCGGCGCACTGTGTTGGTAACGGCGGTTCCAAGTCTTTCACTATCAACAACACTCGCTATTCTGCTCTCTGTACTCATAACGAAAGCTACCGTGGGAACGCGACTGCCGACTGGGCACTGTGTTTTGTTAGTCAACCGGTAGTTGGTATTAAGTTTGAATCCGTTGCGACTGAGGCCGAAGCAGCTTGTTCAGTAGGCAAAAAATACCTATGGACAGGCTACGGATGTCAACGCTGGGGCGGAACAATTGACGGCAAGTTTAGAATCGGCATGGTCTCAACTACTAGATGCCCAGGCGGAAATAACTACGACACCATTACGAGGGGATCAGTAGCACTTTGCAGCGGTGATAGCGGCGGCGGCGGGTTTGTCCTAAGTCAGAACGGCGACCGAAAAGTAGTTGGTACTAACTCACGTTCAAACACAACCGATACAAGCTTTGTTTCCAGCACATATACAGCGAAATTTAGAGATTGGGCTAAGTCATGGGGCGACGCGAGAAAAGTTTTAATTTGCGGTATTCATGCGGGTGCGGCTAATTGCCGGGTAACCGATGATCCCGGTCCTGGTCCTGGTCCAAAGGAATGTAGCGCAGAGATGGGTGCAGTAAGCGACACACTATCGGCTCACTCGGCATCGGTTACAGTGTTGAAATCTTGTCTCGTTCCTTAAGGCTTAGGCTTTACTCAAACTACCAAGGTTTCTTTTTAAAACACCAAGACCAGTCTTTTTCCAAGGCTGGTCTTCTGTTTGTTTAAACGTTATCATTAGCGCAACACATCAAAATCAGCAGGTGACTACCTTGAATCTAAACCAACTAGCGGTAGCTATATCTACGATCGAGGGCAAAAAGATTAATTTGTCAATCGCGCAGATCAAAGAAGTACTGCGATGTTTCGGCGATGTTGTTTTTGATTTAAACGACCCCTTAATGTTTTCAGAGATATGCTCAAAACTTTATTTTGCTGCAAAGAAAAGGGCGAAATGAACAAGCTTGCAGGAGTTCTGGCATCCTCATTTTCTACGGTTTTAATAGCGCTTTTGTCGGCGGGTGTGAGTTTTTTATATGACCTATCAACCAACATTCAAGAACTAAACAAACAAGTTGCTGTAGTCATATTGCAAGTATCAAGCAACGAGAAGAACTTTCAGTTCCAGGTTTCTACGCACAAAGAACGTCTTGATAGCGTTGAAGATCAGCTGAGAATTTTAAACGACCGAACGAGTTATATAACAAGATACATAAACGAAAAACGAAGGGACGAACAATGAAAAACATGCCAGTTTGGGTTGAAGCACTAATCATCAAAGCAATTAGAGAGTTCGTACCGGTTTCAGCTATCTCTGAAGCCATGGAAAAGTTTAAGACAGAAATGGCAGCTAAGTTAAAAGAGCTTGCTCTTAGCACAGAAAACAAAGTTGACGACATGATTGTTGATAAGGTTATCGCAGTGCTTTCTGAGTGTACTCCTGATGCAGATTTCTTGTGCGGTCTAGTTGAGAAAGGTGAAGACTATCTTATCGACATGCTAAAAACTGTTGCAAAGAAATCTTCTACAAAAATTGATGACGCACTTGTAGAGATCATAGCTAAAGCGTTAAAATCTTAATTAGTTGGTAGCGGCTTATCTCCGAGGGCAGGGATCAAATTGGTCTCTGCTCTATTACCTCGAAAGGAAAACACATGGGATTTCTAAATATTCTGATACTGATTATTAAATATGGTCCCGCAGTTTTTGAGCTGATCAAAAAAGCTGTTGAACTGATTGGCTGGCTACGTGAAAACAACGACGAAAAACTCACGGCGGCTGAAGTCAGTTTAAACGCGATGGCAGCTCGCGGCAAGAAAGCGAAAGACTACAGCGAACTGAAAGATTACATCGCAGAACTAGAGCGTAAAAAAGCAGAGGTCGAGGCTCGTCATGTTTAAACTGTCGGACTTTGCTTGCCGGTGCGGCAGGAAAGACTGCGACGCGGTGAGCATATCGACTGAACTGGTCGAGGACCTCACAAAGCTTCGACGTGTTGTCGGTATGCCTTTTATCGTGACAAGCGGGGTTCGCTGCAAATACTGGAACGATAAAGTTGGCGGCTCAGATAGCAGTCTTCATTTGCTTGGCGAAGCGGTCGATTTTAAAGTCGCAGGCGGGGCGTTCATGTACATGGTTGTCAAGTTGGCACCTTTGTTCGGTTTTTTTGGTATCGGTATCAATAAAAGTTTCATACACTTAGACCGCAGAAAAACCACCACGCCAATTATTTTTGGGTACTAGTTTCCTCAGTTTCCTGGTATTTGTCATAAGCATCGTTGAACTCGTTTTTCCAGGCGTAAAGCCAACCCACAGAATACTTTGCAGCTATGTCTATAACTGCTTCAGCCTTCACCAACTTAGCGCGAAACGCTTCGTTTTCTTCAGTTAAATTTTTAATCGCGACACTGCTCAAATAATCAATTGCTCCCAGCTTGGCGCGAAGTGTTTCGATTGTTTCATACAGTTTATCGTTATCGGTTCGCAGCGTTTTTGTGGCATCGTCCCAGATTTCGTGACCCCATGAATTACGTTCAAAAGGATTTTTAGTCATTTAGTTTCCTTCAGCTTTTCAAGTGCTTTATATAAGTTACCCCAATATAAGTTGCTTTCCGTATCCATGAGATCAGAGTATTTCCCCATGACTTGATCTGCCGCGTCCCATAGCTCAATCAAGTTAATTACCGTAAGTCTCGTAGGGTCTGACCACCCGGAATTTTCCGCTATCTTTTTAAGTTCGGCGGGTGTCATTTAGTTTCCTCACGGTATCCTTTCAAGCTTTTACTAAGATCATTTTCCCATGGCGTAAACACCGAACCATATTTATCTAGGTACTCAATTGCGAATTCAGCAGACAGTGCTAGTGCTTCAGCTTTTCCCAGCTTGGCGTTCGCTTCTTTTAGTTCTGTACGCAAATCTATCACCATGTTTTCGTAGTAAAAGCAATCTTGGCATTGTTCACTCATGTTTCTCCCCTGTATTCTTTCAAAGCTTCGGATAAGTCGTCATTGGTAGGAACGCAGTGATAGCAGTCGTTTACGAGGTATGTCCCCAAAAGATCAGCTAATTTATTAGCTTTCACCAGCTTGGCGCGAAGTGTTTCAATTTCTTTTTCAGTAAGATCTACATACTTTTTAAAACTCTCGTATTGTAGCCTGAGTATATTTTCTGTTAGTTCACTCACCATCAACCTCAACAATCACTGCATGTTTATTTTTAAATTTGTTGCAAGCGTGATCAGAAGATGATGGGCCTTTTGAATAACCAGTCATGTTGCTACGCTCTCTTGGGCATTCAGATGTTTTCATCCAATGGTCACATCTCCCACACTCATTTATTAAGCCTTCAATTTTCGCTTTATCAATTAGAGCCATTGTTATTGCATAACGAAGATCGTCGCTCATTTAGTTTCCTCTTTTGTACATTCTAAATTTCACCGCAAAATAGTCCGCACTGTATATCTAGGTCTGCGTACTTCCCCGCTGTTGGTGATAACTCATCTAAGAAAACTTTTTTCCTCTTTTTGTCCCCAGCATAGCTTTTACATAAGGCAACATTTAAACGCCGTTCTTCTACAGCCATCCGGTTAAATACATCTGGAAAATCTTTTCTGATTTTATTCCAGTAGCCAGCTTGGCCTTTTACGCAACCGATGCAGTTGTTATTCTTGTAACCAAGTTTATACATAGCAGGTACTTCAATCCCGGCTTTTTGGATTTCCAGCAGACAGTCTTGTTTGGACATGTTTGCTTCTATTAGCGGGTAGTAGGTTATGACCTCAGGATTGTTTAGATTAAACCGTTCTGCCCTATGAATTTCACTGTTATCAAACCCGAAAACCTGGATATCACCGTCTTGCTCAAACTTTCTACGAACAAGTTTTTTTAGTTCAGTTGTGCATCTGGCACCGTTTACACCCGCTAAGTAGTTAGTTTTTTTAAATACGTCCCATACGTCGCTGTATTTTTCTGATTTTAGAACAAGTATTTTTTGGCCGTACCAAGCTTCGCAATCCAAGATAAACCGCTTATTGTCAGGATGCTCAGAACCGGTGTCGCAGTAAGCAATTATAGGACCGAGGTATTTAGCAAGTGCCAGCTTGGTCGCGATAGCTGAAGTGACTCCACAACTAAACCAGCTTATAACTCTAGCAGTCACTTCGTTTCCTCTTTGAGTGTTCGCGCATAAAAAACAACCGAGTAACCAGCAGTTACTTTAAACGTCTCGATTTTGTCTGGCGAACCAATCAGGCGTACTTCAACTATTTGTGAAAAATTATTTGCGTCACGCTCGTCACAGTTGTCAAAATACAATTCGGCTGCCTCTCTAGCTACCTCTTCCATATCCCAAGCTTTAAATTTACACTCTGCCCAATCTTCCCAACCTTCGTATCGGTATTCATATACTGTGCTCATTTAGTTTCTTCCGTAGTTTCGTATCGTTCACTCATTTCACCTAAGCTAATTGGTACGCTAACAATTACAGGCTCAAAAATCATCTGATCGCCCGTGTCATTCAGCCTAATACGCAGGTCATTAATTATGCTCTGCAACAAATCGGGAGCAACGTATTTCTCCTGTCTATTGTAATCCCAAGCGAATATATCAAGCTTACTTAACTCACGGCTTTTATCTCTTCTCGCTCTGAGTTTTTTTCTATTTGGCATTTGTTTCCTCTTCCCGAAGTTTTTCAAGTCCTTGTGAGAGCTTAATAACAAGTTCGTCAAAAAAATCAGGGATATGTTGAGCTATGGTCAGAGCCGTCAACCTGTCCGTAAGCTCCTCGATATCGTTGATATCGCGAGGCTCAATGCTTTCTATTTCTTTTATTTCATTTTTAATTTCGTCCCGCATTGAAGCTACAACTGTATTTAATTCGGCTACTGTGAAAGTGTCTGTTAGTGTCAGCTTGTTAGTCATTTCGTTTCCTCAGTCGAAACACTGGTTCCGCGCTTAATAACTAAAGTCGTTGTGGTCATGGTTTTTATTATTTCTAGTTGGGCTTCTATAATAGCTAGTACCCTTTCCAGGCTACCGGTCTCAATTATCTTTGGTTCTTTTCCTTCATATGAAATTACGTTCACCTAGATTTCTCCTTTTTTCTTGACCAACAGCAAACAAGTTTTACAAGTGACTTTTTCAATTGCGAGTGTTGCTCTACCCGCTTGCGTAGCGTCTTTAGAGCACACGAGAAAAGTTCTACCGTTCAAGACAAATAGAATCTTGTGAATTTTTGCTATCTTTACCACTGAGTTTTTAACCCCGGATTTTGTAAATAAGCGCAGTTATGGCCGGGAACGGCCAGATGGCCGCGAGCGTTAGGTAGAACAAATAATCGGCTGATTCAGCACTAGACCGCACATGTTTAAAGTACCAAAACCAGCCAAAGGTCAAGCCAACTACTAGGTATGAAAGTAGAATATAGGTCATGTTTACTTCCTTTAAGGTTTTATTTAATGCCCCTGCTTGCCAGTATTCTTGCCCACTTTTCTTCCGTGGTGTGTTCGTCCCAGTTCGGCGCGATCTCTCTTAAGTCTCCAGTGTCAAAATCATCAGGTATGTGAAAGGTGATCTTGCCCTTATCCAGAGATAACACTCTTTGCCAGCCGCTATACCGCGCAGTGACCATTGTCGTCTCGTCGTCGTCGTTAATTATAACATCGTCGTACCAGCCGTCAGCGTACTTAAGAGCTAAGACGTTGCGCTCCCAGTAGGCAACATCTTTGGCTTCGCGGTCGGCCATTGTGTCGAGTCTTAGTTTTATTTCCATGGTGTTTAAACTCTTTCTGGCCAATTCCAATGGCCCGGTGTCGGTGATTTCGCAAACGGGGTCGCGTTAAAATAGAGACCGTTAGGGTTCATGACAAAGAGTTGGCACGTTTGAGTAGCCTCGTCTAGCACTTGAGTAACTATAGCCGGACTAGGTTCTTGTTTGTGCTCTCCGCCCGGTGTTCCGTAGCGTTGGTAATGGACGATTCGGCCAATGGAGGCGCTAGGCGTGTTCAAAGACATAGGTTAGCCCTTTCTAAATTGTTTTCGCATTTGGTTTTGGTTCTTGGTCTCTAGCTTGTGACAGGGTTTACATAAAACTCTGCACGGAAGGAAAAACACAGATCCGTAGAACTCGTCAACTGAATAAGTAAACCATTTGCGATCTAAGGCGATTACTGGTTTTGGGTAGTGATCAACCTCAACCTCTATATGGCTCACCCCGCAAAAAGCACAGAACCAGCGTTTCCCCCCGCGTGTACCTACGTCAAAGGATTCATTTTCAGCTTTGATAAGCTTATAGGCATCACTTCGTTTAAACGCAGTCCGTATGGCCCTAAATACAAGCTGTAGTGTTTTTCGGTCGATTTGATTCATGTTTTCCGAAAGGGGTTGCAAAGGTAAAGCTCACTAAGATTTAATCGTTCCACCTAATAGCCTTCACCAAGAGAAAAAACGTCATGCAAGCGATGATTGAATATTACCACGGTTTGGGGTTCCCTCTTGTATTTTTACAGCCTAAGACCAAGATACCGCTACAGAAAAATTGGAGCAAGACAGGGTTTCTCCCAAACCAGCTCAAGGCTTTTAAGCCGGGGATGAACGCCGGCATAAAGCTGGGTCACAGATTAGAAAACGGTAATTATCTTGCAGCTATAGACGTTGATATTACAGACAACACCTGCGCCGACGAAGTTTGGACGCTACTCTCTACGGTCGCCCCCACCCATAAAACCTGGCCTAAAGTAACTTCAGGGAGAGGAAACGGAAGCGGTCACTTCTATTTTCTCTCCCCCCACCCCATAACCAGTAAGACTTTAGGATCAGGAGCTAAAAACGGCAAGAAAGCGTGGGAAGTTTCTTTGATGGGTATAGGCCGCCAATGCGTAGCCCCGCCCTCTATTCACCCTTCAGGAAAGACCTACGAGTGGGAAGTAGACCTTTTCTCTCTGTCGGTAGAAATTCTTAAAAGTACAGAAATTCAAGATGACTTAACTGATTTAAAAATAGCCCCGGAAGTAAAAAGCACTATCCGAAATGCTAGGGTTAAAGACCGCTCCCACAGTCTCTACGTGTGTACTGTTGCTCTTTTAAGATCAAAAGTGGCAGACGCCCTAATAATTGACATCTTTACTAACCTAAAATACCTCTTGGCTCACGTAACTTACGAGCACACCAACTCTCAGGACATTACAAAAGCTAGTGCCTGGTACGTGAAATACATTTTAGAACCGGCTAAAGCTAAGTTAGGAAAACAAGGCGATCTCACCCGGAACAAGAACGGCCATATCACACCAACTTACCATAACGCTAAAATCCTCACCTGCGGTGAAATCTTCAAAGACGAAACTTTCCTAAAACACAACACCTTTAGAAATACGTTTGAATGGTGCCAATCCCCTCCGTGGGTCGGGTCAAGCCTGGAAAGGTCTTCGGGTAGGGAAGACGCCCTACTGCTCGGGGATTACCTCCTAGATGAGCACGGGGTTAGGTTTGCTTCAAACACTCTGGACGAACTTATCTCGACCGAGGCGCTAAAGAATTCGTATCACCCGGTGAGAGACTACCTAGACAACCTCACCTGGGACGGTATCCCAAGGCTAGCGACCTTGTTTCAGACCTATCACAGCTCCAACATGGCTGCGTCCTACTTAGATGAGGTCGCGCTGCTCTGGATGGTCGGCGCGGTAAATAGGATTTACGTCCCTGGAGCAAAGTTTGATTATGTGTTGGTCTTAGAAGGGGTCCAAGGGGTCGGAAAGTCCACTTTTCTTGAAACCCTAGCCAGTAAACCCTGGTTTTTAGATTCGCTGCCAAACCTTATGGATAAAGATGCGGCAACCAACATTCAAGGTGCCTGGATTTGTGAAATAGCTGAACTAGCCGCCATGAACAGGTCAACCCTAGACATGGTGAAAGCCTACCTCTCAAGAAGCGTTGACCGGGTAAGACCGCCTTATGGTCACAGGCGGGTAGACTTCCCGCGCTCTACGGTGTTCGCAGGCTCAACTAACCTAAAGCACTATTTGCATGATCCAACCGGAGCGCGTAGGTTTTGGCCGGTAACCGTCGGTCGCTGCATGTTTAAACAGCTCAAGAGAGACAGAGACCAGCTCTGGGCTGAAGCTGCTTTTATCTACCACTTTAATAAACCTATCCTCTATCCCAGCTTTTCCCTGGAAGCTCACCTAAAATATCTTCACGCAGAGAGAAGAGTGGACGACGAAGGCGACGAGGCCAAGGCACTTCTTTTGTCTTGGGTAGCCTCTCATGACAAAGTACCTGCCTTAACTTTGGCCGAACTCTATACTCAGGGTCCACTAGTAACGATGAAACGCACCAGGTCGTCAGATATTAGGGCTACTTCAGCCCTGGAAGAAATGGGATTTGTTGCTCATAAAGTTAACGGGATTCGCTACTGGCTTCTAGGAGAAAACCATGGTTCTTGATACCGATTTTACGATCTCAGTTGTTGACGTAGATAACGCCCACCGAAACGTTAGGGACAGCCTCGATAGGCTTTGGCCTGAGGCCACCACTAGACCGCCTTCTAAGACGCAAATGGTGGCTATTCTGAGTGATCTTAGGCTCACTCTGCTTAAGCAGGCTACGGCCAACATTAGGCGTTTAGAATCACCTTTCATGAAAGCGGCTATGCGGATCACAGGTACTGAGCCAGTGATTCATGCGTCTTCTGTTGATGTGGTGCCTGAGAAAACGGAAATGGAAATAAAGTTTGAGGCTACGAGAGAGGCCAGGAGAAAAAGACTATCCAACCGGTACTAGAGCCTCAAGCCAATGCTTAGGGTTTTCAAGAATTGCTCTGACATAATCATCTACGCCCAAACCGTTGACGTCAAAAAAGGATACCCCCACTTTAGGACCACTAGCGTGTTGGGTTTTGGTTCGACCGTGAACCCCTGAAAAGCTAGCCCCTAGGTCAGTGAGGGTGCAGGCAAGGAGTTTTTGCTTCATCGCCCCAAAATGAAAATTATCGCAGAATATCCTGGAGCGGTTCTGGCGAAGGTTGCCGTTTGACCAGTCCCAGGCACAGAAAAGAAAAATGCTCGGAGCACTGGGTTTAAACGTCATAAGAGTCGGGTCTTCTTTTAAAAACGCGGCTTCGATAAGACTAATCATGTTATTTTGGTCGTAGAATCCGCAGGCTCTAGGAGCCTCAAAGCGTTTAAACGTAATGTTTATATTATTTGCCATATCTCTTGCCTTCCCAAACCTCGACATTGATCGGTAAACCACGTGCCCAAGGAGGAACTATCTCCATACTGTCTTGGATAATCTTTGGGTCAAAGTCTTGCGGGGTTTCAAAGACGCCTTCATCGTGAACAGCTAAGACTACGTCAGCTACCCCTTCAAGCTGTACCAGAGAAGCATATAGTATATCCCTAGCCACCGCTTGCACTACATTTTCTACCAGAGTACCGCCCCAAGTTTTTCGCCTTTCAAACTTTTTAGCAGGACCGTGAACCCCGACAAAAGATAGTTCTAACCGGTCTCCGTACATGCCTTGGGTTTTTGTCACCATAGGTTGCTGATAGTAGAGATAGCGCCCAGAGGGTAGGTGAGCCACTAGAGGGCTTAGGGGTGTGCGGCACAAAAACTCAACCAATCCCCCGGTGAATCTTTTCCCAGGGTTAGTTACGGCCTTTACTGCCGCCCACTCAACATCTTTCCACATATCGGGTATAGGCGAATGAAGGGTGCGGTAGGCTTTGATTGAACGCTGCGCCAGCTCAAGAGATATGTCCATGCCGTAAGTTTTAGCAGCTGCCTGAAATTTTTCACCGTTAACACCGATACCAAATCCTGCGCCTAGTACCGCTTGTTTTCCAAGCTGCCTCTCGGCTTTAGTTACCTGATCGACCGGCTTGTGGTAAATCACGGCTGCCATTTCTTTATAGAGGTCTTTACCGGCTCTTATAGCGTCTAGACCGGCTTTATGCCCCGCCATCCAAAACAGAACCCTTAGCTCGATCCCGGCAAAGTCGGCAACCACTAGCTTATGATCTGCCTTAGCTTCAATGGTGCCTCTCACGCAGTCGGCTAGGATAGGGATTATTTCTTCTTTAGGCGGTGTCTTCCCGGCAAGAATTTTTTCTATGTAGAAATCAACTTCCCACAAGTCTCCTCTAGCTTTAGCTAGGTTCTGAGGCTGGAGGCCAACACCTGCGTCCCGCCCGGTATGGGCACCGTAGAAAATGGTGGTGTCCCTTGCCCTGCCGTCATAGCAGGACCGCTCAAGCATGACCGCGTATTTCTTTACTGCGGCTTTTGAACGCTGGGAGCGTAGTTCAAGCACTCTAGTGATTTTAGGGTCATCGGTTTTAAACTCACCAACTGACTGCTTTGTCAAGTTATCAGGAGTGTAGCCTTCTTTCTTAAGCCAGTTAAAAGTAGCGGCTGTCTTGGTCGCACTGCTGATCCCGGTAAGCTGTTTAAACTCCCTGTCGATCTCTAGGTATCTCGTGGTTAATAAATCCTCGGCTTCGAAGGCAAAGGGCCTATTAATTTGAAAACCGCGTAGGTTCATTCTCAGGTTTGTTTGCCAAAAAGTCCGGTCTAGCAGGGATAATTCAGGAAGATTTCGAAACAGAGCCACCTGGGTTTTAACGTCTTGAACGCAGTAGGCTTCGAGGTCTAGGTAGTCTTGGTCACATGGGTAGTAGGTAGGGTTAGGCATACATAAAAGCTTAATTAACTTAACTCCGGTGTCCATTTTTTGCTGGGGTAGGCTTAAAGCTAGGGCTGCATTCTTAAGGGACCGGGGAAGACCGAAGGCTGAGGCCAGCACTGCGGTGTCTTCCCAGTTACCCAGTTCGATGTTCCAGCCAAGGGCCATTTTGCAGATAGCCAGTTCAAACATTAAATTATGGGCTATCCCGATAGTGTCGGGGATAGCCAGTTCGCGTTTTAAAGCATCTAAGTTCCCACCAAGAAACAGATTTGCTGATTCTACGGGGTAAAGGGGCCTTTTATTCGCGTCTAAAATTTGCCAAGCGGCACACAAAACTTTAGTCGAAGGATGTGCAGCGTACTCAAACGCCCCCACCCGTGAGAGGGGGGCTTCGCTGTAAGTTTCAAAATCGAAAACGCAGTATCTCACCAGATATCACCGGTCTCTTCAGTGACTTCGGGAGTGTCTTCAAACCAAACGGAATTAGTACCACTGCCCTTGGATACAAATTTGAGGGCTACCAGTCTCAAAGTTACGCCTTGGTTACGCTTTGAGACCATATAGGGTCTAACTAAGATTTGAGCCTGAACCATATCACCGCGTTTAAACTTGCTCGGATCACATATTTTACCGTCAGCTCCCACATAAATTGGCGGGTACTCTTCACCGGTCTTGGCATTTATAACCCACTTACCGGCTAAGGACGCAACAGGTTCACCGTCCTTGTTCGTGATGGTGTCACCGTCCTTGATCAACGGGTACTCTTCATCCGGCCACTTGGCGCGGTCTCCCCATTGCTCCGCTTTAACGTTGCAGATAGCGTCAACGAGAGAAACTGACTTCCTGTTTTGCTTGGGCAACATAACGGAAGCTTTTTCCAAATCGTCTATGTCATCAAATATCAGTTGGGCTTTAAAGTAAGCGGGGGCTTTTGGTTCAAAGCTTACGGCTTTTTCCAGGTCACAAAATCCGAGGGTGCAGATTGGTGTTAGTAGTTGGTGGGTGTCGTAGTTGGCTTTGATTAATTTTGGTTTGTTACTCATTTGATACTCCTTAAAACTTTTTTAAAACATTAAATCACTTGTGTTTACTTTTTCTTGTACCAGATTCGTGCCTGAGGACGTTGAATCCGTCCACTCTTCATAAAATTCGTTGTCTCCGATCTTTTTCTTAGCTTGGGCTGGTGTTAAAAGCGTGTGCTCAAATAGCTTCTGACCGTAGGCTTTCATAGCGGCTTTTTCAGCTCCCGGCTTCCACCTGGTGTAGGCTCTTTTTGGCTTCAGGACATAACCAGGAACGTCAACCCCTGCCTCGGCTAACTTGATACCGTAAGCGTAAACTGCCTTAAACCAGCCTTCGATTTGGTCTCTTTTGGAGAGAATTTCAGAAATACGCTCAGGTGAGAGCGTCAAAGCTGAGGGCTGCGCTAGGCTTGCGGTAGTTACGGCTTCAGCGTCTTGGGTAAGCTTGGGACAAATTGGCTTAGCCTTGCACCACCTGCACGCCTTAGCTGATGGTACTAGGGGAGCGTCCACCTGACTTGCGGCTATTACCGCTTTTTCGACTTCCGCTCTAATGGCGATCACTTCAGACATTGGGACAAGAACGTCAGTTACCAGGCCAGCGTCAACCCTTGGCTGGAGTATGACTAGCCGTACCTGACTAAAATCATCCCCCCAGTGGAGTGAGGCCATAGTCGCGTATAGTAGTAGCTGCTTATTAGGCGAACCATCGCCTTCTAGCACACCAACTGGCAAGCCTTGACCATACTTAAAGTCTGCGATTGTCAGCGTTCCAAAATATTCCGGGATAACTAGGTCAGCTGTACCGTAGACATCGTCATTAAGTCTAAGCTTTTGCTCGGTGTAAAAAGTAACGCCTTCGGGGACCAGATTTAGGGCTTCTTCTACGGAACGCGCGACATGTTTAAACATGTCTTCCGGGTACATGTCGGTCACGAAAGTCTTACCTAGGAGCAAAGCCTCAAATAGTTCATGCGCTTTGGTGCCTTCATCAGCATAAGGGCTTGACTCATCTGGTATGTTTGCAGACAGGGCTACGCTCCCAGGGCAAGCATTTAGCCACCTGTCTGCTGCGCTAGGTGAAAACTGTGCGTGATTACCACTCATCGGTACTCTCTGGTTTAGGTGTTAATTCATTCATCAAGGTTGCGTAGTCTGCGGGCTTGATGTCGGCAACGGTTTTGCCAAATACTTCTAAGATAGTCTTAGTAGCCTCTCTGCCGTTTTTCTTAGCAAATTGGGCTAGGGCTGTTTGAATCTCGGCCTGTGTAAATGCCTTGGACGTTTTAGCTTCAGCTTTAGGGGCTGCTTTAGGGGCTGCTTTAGGTTTAGCTTTGGCGACTTCCGCAGGTGGTGCCTCTTCAGCCTCGCCTTCAGCCTCGTCTTCTACCATCACCTGAACAGTTGGCGGGTTCGATAGGGGTCTGCCTCTTCTATCGTGCCTAGCGTCAATGGTCGCATTGCTAACTGATGGGCGAATTACCACTTCACCGGTTTTTGCTAACAATTCGCGTACTTCATTCGGGTCTAAAATAATTCTAATTTCCATGTAAAAATTCTCCAGTTAAAAGTTGTCGATCTTTAAATCACGTTTTTTAAGTGTTGTCTCTAAGAAAACTGCATCCCCGCTATTTTCTAGGACAACATGTTGCACCAAAACACTATTTTTTTGTCCGATCCTGTGGGCTCTATCACTTGCTTGCTCGTTAACCCCATCAAGCCATGAACTTTCCAGCATAATTACCCTATCGGCTGCTGTTAATGTTATGCCGATACTGGCTGCTTCAATGGATAAAATACCTAATTTAGTTTTTTTCGCTTGAAAATTGTCAATACTTTCTTGCTTGGCTTTGGCTGTCATGCCTCCAGTGATTAAAATGGGTTTAAATTTAGATAACGCTGTCTGTAAAAAACTAATTACTTCTCTATGGTGACAAAAAATTAGAACCGATTGGGCGTTATCAGTAATTAATTGCTCCAGCCAAGGGATAGCTTGCTTGGCTTTTTCTAGACCTATCTCGCGTCTATAGGTCGGTAGTGGTCCAAAGGTCCCGCTATTGCCTGACTCCATGGCTTCTCTAGCTTTCTTATCTAGGGCTGCAAGGGACCGAGGTAATTCACCGATAAAGACCAGGCTCTCAATCTTTGGTGGGAGCACGATGGCTGATTTATCAATTCTTAGTAGCCAGCTTGCTCTTAATCTGTCGTAAAATTCTTGCTCTTTTGAGAATCCTGAAAAATCCCATACTCTTTTAATCCTGGTAACGTGTTTTAGCTCGGGGGCGCAGTACCTAAAAAGTAAATCGTGGTAATCTTTACCCGGCCAGATGTCTTTTGCGTACTTGTGAACCGTGGCTAAGATATCTAGTGGCCTATTGTTAGGCATAGGGGTTCCGCTCATGAAGACCACGCTACCAGCTTCTACCCGCCCTAGGGCTTTAAAACGGGCGGTAGCAGGGTTCTTAAACCGGTGTGCCTCATCTACTATCAAAAGATCATAGTAACCGCTTAGAAGCTTGATTTTAGTGTCTGGTACTACCTCTATTAGCTTTGAATCCCAGGATGTCATCTCGCGCTTGACGTTGATTACCAGGGGCGGTGGACAAATATAGGCTACACGGTAGTAATCTTTTGCTAGCGTTAGCGCTGCCCCGGTTTTACCCAGACCAGGCGATAAGCCTAGGTAAACACTTCTATGGTCTTTAAGCCTAGCCTTGCAAAAGTCTATGGCCCTGACTTGGTGATTAAATAGTTTCATACTGGACATCGTTTAAACGCGCTCTTCTTTAAGATTATATTGCTTAGCAAACTTAGTTTGTGCCTGACATACTGGAATGACTATAGTTTTTACGTTTAGCGCTTGGCTTGTGTCCATTTCATCGTCATCAGTAACTACAATGGCAAGCGCAGGGTTTAAAAGGTTAATACTAGCTACTACTGCTCCATAAGGTGTATCGCCAATATAGGTTGGCTCTTTATCGGTTACCTGACCGTTAGTAAAGTAAAGCAATGCCGATTCTATGGTAGCTTCATATCTTTTAAGTAGCTTCTTAACTATATTGGCCGCATGCGCAGTCTTTGCAGGTGTAAAACTGCCCGATCTATCTAAATATATAATAACTTTAGGCTTTGTATACTTGCGCTTAGTACCTTTTGATAACTCGTCACTTGTTCGCCTAGACGGCCTTGCATAGCTTTGTTTTTTACGTCTTGCTCCCGCGTTAATGGCTTCTAACTCGGTAGCGATAAAAGACTTGGTCGGCCTGTAGTTATAAATAATCTTTTTCGGGATTGAAGCTAATTGTTTCTTAACGGCCTTAAGAAGCTCTTTGACTACCTCAGGGCTCCGATTAGAATCAGGATCGATGCTAGGACCGGTACTAGGCTTTGTACCATTAGATTCACCATTACTTGAAAGGTCTCCATTACCATTGTCATCTGAAATATCTCCATTACCATTGTCATCTGAAATATCTCCATGGTCATCTCCATTTTGTTCACCAGGTTCGTGGGTTCTTCCGCAACAAGTCTTTCCGCTACGCTTAATCTCGTCTTCAGTTACATTGGCGACTAACCATTCATAGATGTCTTCTAAGTACACAATTTTACTTGGTAACCGTGGTATAGAGTCTCTGACCATGCCTCCAGCTAGGTCAGTTATTGAATCTTTAATGTGATAGGTCTCGTCATCCGTATAAATACACCTAGCTATTTCAAGCTCTTGAGCCATTGTTGAGAGTTTTTTATTAGCTAAGCCTTTTGAGCGGATATCGTGCTTTAACCAGACGTGGGCTGATTCGTGAGTCAGGATTATCCGCTCGTCTTCTCCGGTTAAATGATCAAGAATATGGATGTTTTTATAGTCTGTCCAACCGGGTGCAGGTCCAGATAACTCGCGCTTGACGGGCAATGCCCAATGACCTTGAAGCATAGTTTTGCTCATATTCTTATCGCTCCGGTACGGTTTAACTTCCGGTTGATATTCTCAATCATTTCTTCCCGCGAATCTTTGGGCTTAGGTGGGTTCGCAATAGTTGAGAAAATCTTTTGAATTTTGATTACTTCCGGGTTTGGAAAAAGACCACGAGCATAGGCGACCAAATCGATCAGATCGTTAGGATACTCGTTACAGGCATGGATAAATAACTCGCACGTTCTTGGTATCATGCTTCTATGTTGCTCGGCTTCTACGTCCATGGTGAGAGAGACTAATGGTAAGTTTAGGCTCCTAAGTCCTTCGACAAACTGTTTTGCAGGGCCACTAATAGCTTTTTTGTCTAAGAAGCTAACAACCGCTTGAAAATCAACATCACAAACAATTTTAGAAAACCTTTCCCATAGAGCGTCAGATATCTCCCCTCGGCTATTCGCGGCAGCTACGATAGCGCAATTATCTGGGAGGATGATATTGCCATGCCTCCTAGCTTCGATGAGAGTTAGGAGAGTATTCGCTACGCTGATAGGGGTCTTATCAATCTCGTCAAAGAACAAAGCGACTTTGTCATATATTTCAGAGGCTTCGCATAGTTGGGTATACCAAATTGGGAGGGTTCTTTTTTCAATAGCCTCGTCTCTATAGGGCAGACCGTTTAGATCCTCATCAGACCACCCAGACGTGGGTATTACCATTACAAATGGAAAGGCTGCTTTGATACGTGCAGTTTTACCTATACCAGGGGGACCAAGTAATAAGGTTGGCGATTTAGTTGGGAATAGCATCTTAAATTATCCTTTTTTATTTGTTGTGGTTAATAGTTGAAAATATTCTTTTTCTAATTCGAAGTTTAATAATATTTTATCGTCATTAAACTCACCATCTAATATTGTGGCTTTTTTAGGAAGTTTATCTAAATAGCGTTTTATGCACGATAGGTTAAAATAAGTATTATTATCGTTGGGATTGCTTGCGGTATTTTCTCTTATTACGGCAATACCGTTAGGGTCAATTACTAGTTTAAGTTCTTTAAAGCTAAAAGCTGATTTCTGTAGCGAGGTGAATAAGTGAATGTTGGTTACCGGCTTGCCTCCTTTATTGGATGTTAGATTTTGCCAGTTAGGAAAGTTAAACTCTACCGTCTCAAGCTTTTGATTGATGGTTCGGTTTTCACCTATAGGCTCATTAGGTAACCAGAGTAAGAGACCGAAACCGTCAGTTACGCAAGCAACATTATCCTTGATACTCAGATAGTTACCGTATAGCCTTGACGGCTTGCCTTTTTGCTTAAGCATTGATTTAAGTATATCGCTGTAAATCATTGGTTTGGTCTCCTATTGATTAGTGCTTAATTAATACTCATTGTTTTATAACAACATCCACAAACCGGTGGTGCATAGCTATATGTTGACTGGCTTATCCGCACGCTATAGGGCTTAGAGTTATAATTTTGAAAGCTGCAAGCACTGTTTAAACAGACTGCCTTTAACATCCTAGTAGTTTGCTTTTTAACTTGACTCTGGTCTAAAACAGCGTGCGGAAAATTACCTAACACTTGGATTATATTATCCGTTATGAATTGATTTAGTTCTTTGCTTGCTACGGTAGCCGTCATTTTTCCTTCAAGGCCAATAGCTAGGGCACACTTGCGAAAAATGGGACCATGAGCAGCTTGATTACCAACACACACATGCACCAGCTCATGAGCAAGTGTTGCAGCGACTAACTGGCTATCGGCGATTGTTGGCGATATGAATATCTCGCACGTACCATCCGCACTTGAGCTACTATGCCAAGCTTCGCCTATTCTTCTAAGTTTAGAAGCAAAAGCCCCTTTACTCGGGAGTGAACACGACACCCGGTATTTGGGGAAGTTTGGGTAGCCCTTCGGGTTAAATAAATGTTTCTCCAGCGTATAACTTGCACCAATTAACCATTCTTCTCTTGTTATTTTCATATTGGTTATCCTAATTATTTTTATTTTGTAGACGGATTAAATAATACTAATATAGCTATTCTAGTAACCGAAACGACTAAGACTGTCAAGATCATATACATTATTATTAGTCCCAACATCTTAAACTCCAAATTATTTTTATTTTGCTACCGTTACTTTCCGGTAAACAAGTAAATAATCTTTTTCTCTTGGTCTGTCAAGTCTAAATAATATTATTCTTGGGATAAATAATATTTAGTTCATACCTAAATAATGTTTAAGTTTGGAAAATGTTATTTTCTTTTTGATAATTAATAATTAGAAACCAATAAGAATAATTAGCTAAATGGAAAACATTCTTAGATTTGAGTTTTACCGTTTGCTAATATGTTTGAGATAATCCTCCCGCAGTATACCAATGTCGCGAAAACGCGTCCAAAACTTTTCCACTACAAAAAACAGATCATAAGGTATGATCTACTTTATAGCCTTGTATATTATTATTATTCATTACGATTAACCATACCTTATGATCTCTTTTTTCCTCCTCAATAATATAGGTCTTGATAAAAAAACATCAGTAAGGATTATAGATAGTTACAGAGGTAATTTTTGGACACTTTTTTGGAGTTTTGGGTTTTTCTTCGGGTTATGGTAAGCTAACCGACCCACAAAATCTCCCCGTTTTTCAACAAACTAAAATAATATTATCCCCCACCAAGATATTACTAATTATTATATATATAATATCAATGGGTTAGAAAACCGAGGGTATGTTTTTACCCCAATATATTGGTATGTGGTTGATATTATTAAACATAAATAATATTATTTTTTACTTGACAATAACATTAATTTATCATATATTAGGTTTAGTAACAAGAACAACAAGTTACACACGATTAGGTGAGATCAGGGGAATGGAAGGGTACGGGGGGCCAGTCGCGGTCTCCGTAAATTTAATTTGGGCCTGTGCCGATAGAAAATTCCCACACACTTAAAATAATGTTTTTCACCTACTCCATGCCCCACCTACTCCATGCCCCCACCTACTCCACGGCACCTCACCTAAAAAATTCCCACACACTTAAAATAATGTTTTTGAAGAAAAATGCCACGGCACCTCACATAAAAATTTTACCCCCAGTTAAAATAATAATTTTTACTCCCCAGTTAAAATATTATTTTTCATGGCCAAGCCCACATAAAAATTCAACTCCACGTTAAAAACATTATTTAATTAACTTGACTTTCTAAAATTTAAAAACCAATCCTGGGAGCTATGCTTGAAGATTTTGAAATCGAATTAGTTTGCGAACGGTTAGCCCTTGGTGCTTCGCTGGAAGTAGCTGCGCGTTCAATTGGTTTGGTACCTGCCGAAGTGGTCGGGTACCTGGAAGCCGGTCGAAGTCCAATGCACCCTTGTAACCGGCTAAGAGGGAAAATCCTGCAAGCTATCACGCAGAGTGAGATCAAAGACCTCCAGCGAATTGAAAACTCAAGCGACTGGAGAGCTGCCGCTTGGCGGTTGTCTAGACGCTGGCCTGGTAGATGGGGGGATAAAATTGCCGTTGACTTGGCAGTAGGGGTTAAGCAAGATGTACTTAATCCGTGGACCGCAACTTTGAAACCACCAGACCTTGGTCCAATGCTAGGTGCGAACAAAAACCCATTTCTACCCGCTTCTCCCAGTGATGAAACTGAAGGCAGTTCCATGGTCATCGAAGCTGAAATTCTGGAGGACTAGACAGTGACCACACCAAATTCCGAGACTAACAGCACCCCACCAACAGACATAGGCCCAGGAAGCCCAAATCGCCAATCTGAGGGGCATAACGGCCCTACCCTAACCGAAGACCATCTGAGCTTCCTAAATGGATTACAAGCCGCATTCCGGGGCTCTCAGCCTAACTTACCAAATACGGTAGATTCTAGACGGGAAAAACTCAAAACCCTGTCACGGGAAGTGGACGACTTCACACTGAGCCGAATTAGGTCCGGGGCGCAGGGCGCACCACTGACCTCAAAGATTGCCCATGAGCTGAGTGAAACTTCTGAACACCTGTTCCAAGAAAACCACACTCTCAAAACTCAGATCGCGGCTCTTCAAAAACAAACCAACTTAATCCAAGACCCCAACTACCGGGGTATCGTCCAGATTCAA
>JGI1221J13441_10000313_pt1 | contig 22790 bp, 21 predicted proteins | sample LakVidmifraction_4_FD_13441 | JGI IMG/M metagenome (IMG submission 13441) | reverse complement strand
GGAGTTATAGATGTAGATGACCGTACCAATATTGGCGATCCTATCCCTAGCGCTACAATGGGTATAAATCTTAATTTCAACTATAAAAATTTCGATTTTACCGCTTATACCTACGCCTCTTTAGGAAAAGATATGGTAAGAAATTATGAGCGGAATCAACCAAATGTAAACCGCCACGCGTATTATTTGGAAAGATGGACCGGGCCGGGAACCAGTAATGAAGTGCCACGCTTAACTACGGGTGCAACTTCTAATGTGGCTTTTTCAGATTTTTATGTGGAAGATGCTTCTTATGCCAGGATCCAAAATGTTCAAATAGGTTATAGCCTTCCTGAATCATTTCTTGAAAAAACAGGAATTAACCGGTTAAGGATTTACACCTCGGTACAAAATCTTTACACCTTTACCAATTACAAAGGTTTTGATCCTTCGGCTTCAACCGGGGAAGCCATTGGTGGCGGAATTGATTATGGGTTTTATCCCGTACCAAGAATTTTCCTTGCAGGATTAAACCTTAACTTTTAAAAAATCGCACAATGAAGAAATACAATAACATATTCAATAAAATGCTTCTCTTGCTCCTGCTGGCTTTTAGCTTTGGATGTACCGAAGACTATTTGGATGACACGGAAGAATACAATATAAATTCAGAAAATTATTTTAATTCTGAAGAAGATTATTATAACGCGATGATAGGCGTTTACGATGTGTTGCAATCTACTTACGTAAATGTATTGCTGGGCGAGATCGCTTCAGATAATACATTAAGTGGAGGTGAAAGCGCTAACGATGTAATAGGCTTTCAACAAGTAGATGAGATGTCACATACTCCTGTGAATGACAACCTGGACGATGTTTGGGATTGGAATTTTGCCGGTATACAACGTGCAAACTACGTGTTGGAATTTCAAGACAAAACTGATTTTGAAGGACGCGAAATGATTATTGCTGAAGTTGGCTTTTTACGCGCTTATTTCACTTTTGAATTAGTAAAATGGTTTGGACCAATCCCAATAAAGGGCGATGGACGCTTTGTGTTGGGAGATGAAACCTCGGTGCCTAGAGCTCCTACTGAAGAAGTTTACGCACAAATTGAAAGTGACTTACAATTTGCTATAGATAACCTGGATTATACCGCACCCCAAACCGGGCGTGCAACCAAAGGAGCTGCAATGGCTTTGCTTGGTAAAGCGCATTTATATCAGGAAGAATTTGATGAAGCTGCAAATGTATTGACAGAATTAATCAATAATGGTCCCTATGCTTTAGCAGATTTTGATACACTTTTCTTGCAGGAGGGTGAGAATAATATAGAGTCTGTTTTTGAAGTGCAATATACCGGAGAAGAAGGAGCAGGTTTTGGCTGCTTGCAATGTAGTGAAGGTAATGTAGCCGTAGGTTTCCAGGGAATAAGAAATTACTCGGGTCCTGTTTTTGAATCTGGCTTCAGTTTTAATATTCCTACGCAGGAAGCTTATGATATGTTTACGGAAGATGATATAAGAAGAGAACCTTCTGTTTTAGATATTGAAGCCTGGGCCGCCGAAACTGGCGCAACCTATGCTGAAGGTTACAAGCATACCGGTTATTTTAACAGAAAATACCTTCCGCGTGAAAATGACAACGTGGGCGATGCAAACCTTACCCAGCCTAATAATTATCGATCTATTCGTTATGCCGATGTTTTATTGATGGCTGCTGAAGCCTTAAACCGTGGCGGAATAGACGATAGCCAGGCAAGAATGTACCTAAATGAAGTTCGTGAAAGAGCAGGTTTAGACGAAATAGAAGCTTCAGGGAATGCACTTACCGAAATTATCTATGAAGAAAGAAGAAAAGAATTGGTAGGTGAAGGCCACCGTTTCTTCGATTTGGTAAGAACGGGCAGGGCAGCAGATAATATTGATGGATTTACTGCAGGGAAGAACGAACTTTTCCCAATTCCTTTAGAAGAAATAGAATTCTCTCAGGGTAACTGGGAGCAAAATCCGGGATACTAAAAATTAAAATTATAAAAGTCCATAACCTGCCCGTACCATTTAGGCGGGTGGGCACTTAACAAAGGCCATTAACTACAGGTTTCAATTAAATAAATGGCTTATAAATTTTTATAAAGATGAAAAAATACTATAAAATAATTTTCGTATTCCTACTCACACTGCCTTTTATTGGTTGTGAGAGTGATGAGGATGCACTTGTAGATTTAGAGCAAGTGCAGGCACCGGCAAATTTGGGGGCGACATTTCAAATCACCCAAGATAATTCTGGTCTGGTAGAGATTATACCAACCGGCGAAGGAGCCGTTATGTACACCGTAGATTTTGGTGATGGTGCTACACCTTCAGAAGGGATTAATGTAGGAGAAGCTGTAACCCATATTTATGATGAAGGGAACTATGAAGTTGAGGTTGCCGGAACCAATATTAATGGTAAAACCACCACGGGAACGCAGCCTTTAACCGTTTCTTTCCTGGCTCCCGAGAATCTGGAAACCGAGATTGTAAAAGATGCCGACAATAATTATATCGTAACAGTTTCGGCTAGCGCTACAAACGCAACGATGTTCGAGGTTTATTTTGGTGAAAACGAAGATGAGGAGGCAACTCCTCTTATGCCGGGAGAAACTGTTTCTTATACTTACAGTAATACCGGGACCTACAATGTTCGCGTAGTTGCCCTTAGTGGTGGTGCGGCGACAACAGAAGCTACTCAGGAAGTTAGCATTACCGATCCGCTTTTTCTTCCTATAGATTTTGAGTCGGAAACCCTTAATTATACGTTTAGTAATTTTGGTGGCGGTGAAGGAGCCGGAGCGCCGGTAATCGATAATCCAGATCCATCTGGTGTGAATACCAGCGATAAGGTAGCTTCTTATACTAAACCCGAAGGTTCTGAAAGCTGGGCAGGAACTAGCATTGCTTTAGCTGAACCTATAGACTTCTCGACCAATCGTTATATTAGTGTAGATGTATGGTCTCCGGAAGCAGGAACCGAGGTTTTGCTCAAAATTGAAAACCTTGAAAACGCCGATCTTTTTGTGGAAGCACTTGCCACAACTACAGTTGGTGGAGCTTGGGAAACTTTGGTATTTGATATGAATGAAATTGATCCTTCCATCGAATATGGAAGAATTGTATTATTTTTCAACTTCAATATTCCGGGAACCGGGGAAACTTATTATTTCGATAATATTCAAACCACTACTTTGGAGCCTCTAAAGCTTCCTATAACTTTTGATAGTAGTATTATAGATTATACACCCGGAGTTTTTGGCGGAACTGCATTTGAGGTGATTGCCAATCCAGATCAATCAGGAGCCAATACCTCAGATTCTATGGTTGGAGCAATTACCAACAGTGGAAATGCTTTTGAAGGTGCTGCTTTTAATCTTGAAGAGCCGGTAGACTTTAGTGGTGACAATAAAACAATCACTATGAAATTCTGGTCAGACGTTGCTGTGCCTATTTTACTCAAATTTGAAGGTGGTGTTAATGGCGAGCGTCAAACCGAAGTATCAGCTAACCATACCGGATCCGGTTGGGAAGAAGTTAGCTTTAATTATAGTTCAGACGCAATTACGAGCTTTGTAGATGGAGCTTCAGATAATGGACAACCATTTGTTCCAACCGGTCAATATTCTACGATGACTATTTTTGTAGATGGTCCTGGAAATACTGCCGGAACATTCTATCTGGACGATATTGGTTTTCAAATGGGAGAAACTTCCTACATATCGCTATTCAGTGAATTTGGGGAAGATGTAAATGTAGATACCTGGAGAACTAGCTGGTCTGCTTCAGATTATGAAGAGGTAGAGTTTAACGGGAGATTGTCTAAACATTACTTCAATTTAGATTTCGTGGGAATTGAAACAATCGCCAGCCCGGTTGATGCTTCAAATATGACGCATTTCCATACCGAATTTTATACCGATAACGCTACTGTTTTTAGGGTTAAGTTGGTAAATCTTGGTCCAGATGGAGTTTTTGGTGGCGGTGATGACTCTGAATCGGAAGTTGTAATAGAAAATCCTGCTCAGAACGAATGGGTAAGTTTGGATATTCCGTTATCAGAATTTGAGAACCTTGCCGGCACGGGTAATATTGGCCAGTTTATTTACTCTGGTTTACCCGGCGGAGGAGTTAATTTATATGTAAACAACATTTATTTTCATAATTAAAACGCATACAAATGAAAAATATAATTAAGACAAGTCTTGTGGTATTTTCGCTGGTTTTCTTCAGCGCTTGTTCCAACGACGATTATGATATAGGTAATATTACCACCCCTTCCAACTTGAGCGTTACCGCTGAAGTGGTGGGTCAATCTGAAGATATGCCTAATGGCGATGGTAGCGGAGCGGTAAGTTTTAGCGCAAACGCCGATAACGCAATGACCTACAAGTTTATTTATGGCGATGGTTTTGAAGAGGTTTCTGCTTCTGGAGAAACTACTCATAGTTTTAACGAAAATGGGGTAAACGATTATACGGTAACGGTGGTAGCATCTGGTACAGGAGGCGCTTCTTCAAATATGACCACTTCGCTTAGCGTTTTTAGTAATTTTAACGATCCTGAAACTAAAGAGCTGCTAACTGGCGGAAGTTCAAAAACCTGGTATGTTGCTGCTTCACAGCCAGCCCACCTTGGGGTTGGGCCAAGCGCTGGAGAAGGATTCACAGCTCCCATCTTCTATGCAGCTGCTCCTTTTGAAAAGGCCGATGCTGAGGTTAGTTCTTGTTTCTATACAGATGAACTTACTTTTAGCTTAAATGAAAACGATAACCTTGTTTACAATTACAATAATAACGGGCAAACCTTTGTTAATGTAGCTTATACTGGTGATTTTGGTGGAGATGGTTCAGAAGATCAATGTCTTGACTTTGATAATACAGGCGACTTTAGTGCTTCTCTCTCCCCTTCATCTTCTGGTTTGCCAGAAGATGCAACTACTGGTACGGTAATTAATATTGCCGGTGGCGGAACTATGAGTTACTATGTGGGTTCAAGTTCTTACGAAATTCTTGATATTACCCCAACCACGATGAATGTTAGGGTAATACCTGGCAACGATGCTGCTTTAGCCTGGTATTTAAAATTCACCACTTCCCAGGGTGGAGAAGAGGAAGAGGAACAAGGAGAATTTGAAAGCCAATTTACAAACGAAATTTGGTCAGACGGCTTCGATGGTGATGCTCTTAATACCGATAACTGGAACTATGAAGTCGGTAACGGAAGCAATGGCTGGGGTAATGGAGAAGCTCAATATTATACAGATGAAGAAGACAACGTAAAAGTTGAAAATGGAAATCTTGTTATTACAGCGAAAAGAGAAGCTGAGAGTGGTTTCGATTTTACTTCTGCTAGAATAACTACTAAAGATAAATTCGATTTTACTTTCGGACGTGTGGAGGTTCGTGCAAAACTACCTGCCGGTGGTGGCACCTGGCCTGCGATCTGGATGCTTGGGGCTTCATTCCCTGAAGAATCATGGCCTGGAGTTGGCGAAATGGATATTATGGAATTTGTAGGGAACAATCCCGATAGAATTTCTTCTGCCTTACACTTTCCTGGGAATTCAGGAGGAAATGCTATAGTAGGTGACACAGAAATTTCTGAGGCAACATCAGAATTTCATATATACGAAATTGAATGGACCGCAGAAAAAATCATTTTCCTAATGGATGGTGAGCGGCACCTTGAATTTGATAACAACGATTCAACTCCTTTCCAGGACGACTTTTTCTTAATACTAAATGTTGCCATGGGAGGTACCCTTGGTGGAAACATTGCTGATGATTTTCAGGAGTCTTCCATGGAAGTAGATTATGTAAAGGTTTATCAGGAATAACTGAATTTTAAATCTAGACTGCTTGCGCTATGTGATTTTACGGTTGAAGATAATTTGTTTGTAGGCCACAAACTTAATTTCCAAAACATAGTTCGGGCAGTTTTTTATTGATAAAAATGAAGAAACTAAATTTATTAGGTTTTTTTCTGTTCAGCTGTTTTATAGCAAAGGGCCAGGATTCAATCATAAAAAGTTCGGTTAAAAATGTAGAAACCAAAGTAGATTCGGTTTTAGCATTAATGACCCTGGAAGAGAAAGTAGGACAGCTGGTGCAATACAACGGCAGTTGGGACCTTACCGGTCCCGCTTCAGAAATGAACAACAAACAAAAGGAGGAAAATCTTAGGACGGGAAAAGTAGGCGCTATGCTAAATGTTCTTTCGGTAGAAGCTACCAGAGAGGCACAAAAGCTGGTGATGGAGAATTCCCGCTTAAAGATCCCTTTAATGTTTGGTTATGATGTAATACACGGGTACACTACTATTTTTCCCGTGCCTCTGGCAGAAACAGCCAGCTGGGACCTGGAAGCTATGGAGAGAACGGCACAAATTGCTGCGCTCGAATCGGCCGCTAACGGAGTTAACTGGACCTTTTCACCAATGATAGATGTTTCCCGCGATGCGCGTTGGGGAAGGATTATGGAAGGATCGGGTGAAGATGCTTACCTAACTTCTAAAGTAGCGGTGGCAAAAGTAAAGGGTTACCAAAGTAGCGATCTTTCAAATCCACAAAGTATAGCTGCTACGGCCAAGCATTTTGCAGGTTACGGCTTTGGGGAGGCCGGTAGGGATTATAATACCGTAAACGTGGGAGAAAATGAACTGCACAATAGCATTCTTCCTCCTTTTAAAGAAGCCGCCAAAGCTGGTGTAGCCACGTTTATGAATGCTTTTAACGATCTAGATGGTACTCCTGCCACAGGCAATAAAATGCTTCAACGTGATATTCTAAAAAAAGATTGGAACTGGGATGGTTTTGTAGTTTCAGACTGGGGTTCTATTCCAGAAATGATAGTACATGGCTTTGCAAGAGACAAGAAACACGCAGCCAAAATCGCCTTGAATGCCGGAAGCGATATGGATATGGAAGGCGGCGCATACGAGTCTAACCTGGTAGATTTGGTAGAAGAAGGAGAAGTAAGCCAGGCTTATATTGATGATGCCGTAAGACGGGTGCTTAGGGTAAAGTTTAAACTAGGACTTTTTGATGATCCTTATCTATACTCAAATCCCGAGCTTTTAGAAAAGATATCTTTCGAAGAGCATGAAAACGTGGCTCGTGATGTAGCTAAGAAATCTATTGTGCTCCTGAAGAATGAAAATGACTTACTTCCAATTAAGGAATCGATTAAAAAGATTGCTGTTATTGGCCCGTTAGCCGACGATAAAGACACACCTATTGGAAACTGGAGAGCTCAGGGAGAGGCCAATTCGGCTGTTTCTTTGCTGGAAGGTTTGCAAAATAATATGAGTGAAGATGTAGCAATCACTTATGCCAAAGGCGCAGATCTGGGTATTGGAGAAAGAAGTTTTTTAATGCCTCTGGAAATTAATGAAACCGATACCTCTGGATTCGAGGAAGCGATTACTAAAGCTTCTGAAGCCGATTTGGTAATTATGTCACTTGGTGAAGACGCCTTTCAAACCGGGGAAGGAAGAAGCCAGGTAAATGTTGGTTTGGCCGGGGTTCAGAAAGAATTGCTTAAAGAAATTCAAAAAGTAAATAAGAACATTGTCTTGGTGCTTATCAACGGAAGACCCCTTGAAATAAGCTGGGCTTCAGAGAATATTCCAGCCATCGTTGAGGCCTGGATATTAGGCTCTGAAAGCGGAAATGCGATTGCCGATGTTTTACTGGGAGATTATAATCCTTCAGGAAAACTTCCGGTTTCTTTCCCGCGTGCGGTTGGCCAGGAACCACTTTATTACAATCAAAAAAGTACCGGATGTCCTTCTAACCCTACACATGTAACTTATTCAGGCTATACCGATGAAAGGAAAGACGCGCTTTATCCTTTTGGATTCGGACTTAGTTACACCACTTTTGAATATGGAGACCTAAGAATTTCCGAAGAAGAATTAACTCCGGGGAATCCTATTACAGTTAGCTTAAGTCTTAGCAATACTGGCGAAAAAGAAGGTAAAGAGATCGTTCAATTATATATAAGGGATCTTGTGGCAAGTACCACCCGCCCCGTGAAGGAACTTAAAGGTTTTAAAACGTTAAACTTAGCTCCGGGGGAAACAAAGACCATCACTTTTGAAATTGATGAAGAAATGCTTCAGTTTTATACCGCCAATAGAAAATGGGAGTCTGAGGACGGTGAATTTGAAGTCTTGGTTGGCGGAAATTCAAGAGACCTGCAAAAAGTTAAGTACAGTTTAAAGAAGTAAATATGAACAAAAAGAATATAATTTTAGGATTTTGCCTGTTTATGGCCCTGCAGGTATCCGCACAAGAGCTGGCCTGGGAAGAAGATTTTGAAGGTGACTCCCTCGATATGGAGAACTGGAGCTACGAAACCGGAGACGGTTGTCCCGATCTTTGCGGATGGGGAAACAATGAGCGCCAAATTTACAGCGAAGATTATGTGGCCGTAAAAGATGGGAATTTAGTGATTACCGCCAATAAAGTGGGGGATGCTTATTATAGCGGAAAGGTGAATACCAAAGATAAATTCGAGTTCCAATACGGGACGGTAGAGGTTCGTGCAAAATTGCCCGATGGCCACGGACTCTGGCCGGCGATATGGATGCTTGGTGATAACATAGATGAGGTAGGCTGGCCTGCTTCAGGAGAAATTGATATTATGGAATTTGTAGGCAGGCAACCAGATACAATTCATAATGCACTGCACACGCCAGAAAGCCACGGGGAAACCGAAAATATTAAAGTCACGCCAATCGTAAATGTAACTTCAGGTTTTCATATTTTCAAAATGAACTGGACTGAAGATGCGATCACATTTTATATTGATGATGAAAAGACCTATACCTTTTCTCCTTCAGAAAAAAATAAAGAAACTTATCCTTACCGGCATAAATTTTACTTATTGCTGAACCTTGCCATAGGTGGAAATTTTGGCGGTCCGGAGGTTGATGATACTATTTTTCCGAAGCAATTTTTAATTGATTATGTAAAGGTCTATAAATAGATCGCATACTTTTATAAAATTAGCTTTCCAGCAAAAAAGCCTTCCACCAAAAATGGAAGGCTTTTTCGTAGGGAGCTCTTTGCAAAGCATCCGGATTACTTAGGCTAAGAATCTAAAAAAGAGGTAGAAGTTTCCTTAAGATTCACTAAAAAGTCTATTGCTTCATCTCTCGAAATCACTTCTCCCCTGGAATTGGCCTGAGAGAAATATTTATACCAACCTACTTTATCCAGGTTCTCTTCCAGTATTTTCACTTCGGCCTTAGAGGGCATTTTCCAAACCGTTATATATCTGTAATCGCTACGGTAAGGCGTGTGCTCGTCATTGCGGGCCCATCCCATATTTTCTACCCCGCGGTCTTTCATTTCTTTAATCCTGCCTTCCATATTTGTAAAAATCTGACGGCGTTCTTCTACAGAAAGTTTTAACCATTTACCGGTTACATTCCACATTTCAATATACAAATACATAAGATTGTGTTTTTATCGATTAGTAAAATAAAGTTAGTAATTATATGTGTCATAATTCTTTAGAGAAGGTTAAATTCGAGCGGAATATGATAAAACTCATATCAAGCTGTTAAAAATAAACTACGATTCGATAAGAACACCGCGTGACACAGATTATTATAACCATATTTCAACACTCATACCAGCTCATTTGAACAATCTCTTTTTGATTGAGGAAAGTTTAAACGCTAATAACCTCGGAAGCTGCTAAGAGTTTTTCCTGTCTAAGCTTAAGGATAACCTGCGCAATGGCCAGCACATCTTTTTCACAGTATTTTACAATGCGGTTTAGGTCTTTATCCAGGTAATAGACATTTCTAACATCTTTGCCCGAAATATCATCTTTTGGAGAAGGAATATTCAAGACATTCGTAAGTAATTTAAGGGAAGTATAGTGCTTATAATCTCCAAATTTCCATAACTCCAGAGTATCCAAATGTGGTACTTCCCAGGGCTTTTTTCCGAAGAGATTTAATTTTGACGGAAGGGGCAGATTATGAATTAACAAACGCCTGGCAATAAACGGGAAATCGAATTCTTTCCCATTATGCGCGCAAAGTAAATGCTGAGGTTTAGCAAAATGCTCATTCAATAAGTCCGAGAACTGTTGTAATAAAACCTTTTCTTCATCTTTAAAAGTGGTAACTCTGAAGTATCGTTCTTCGTTTTTAAAACTGAAAAAACCTACCGAGATACAAACAACCTTACCAAATTCTGCCCAAATGCCGGCTCTGTCATAAAATTCTTGGGCGGTAAATTCATCTTTACGCTGATATAAAGTTTTTTCTTCCCAAAGCATTTGTTTAGCTTCAGAAAGGTCATTAAAATCTTCAAATTCCGGTACCGTTTCAATATCTAGAAATAGTACGTGCTCCAATTTTACACTACGCAGCATTGTTCAACATTTTATAAGTCTCATCAATATACTTATAGAAATCGGGCGCATGGATTTCCTCCTCTTCTTTTTTTATGAGGTTTTCCCCCAATCTTACAATAATGAGATCATCTTCCGGAATTACAATAACATATTGCCCCCTAATGCCACGCAAGTAAAAAATTTCTTTTTCTTTATAATCACTTAACCAAAAACCATAGCCGTACTGCGGACTCTCCTTAAATCTGGGGCTTGTAGATTTGGTTACAAAAGCCGAATCTAAAAGCTGTTTGCCATTCCAGTTTCCCTTGTTTTCATACAGTTTTCCAAATCGGCCGAAATCCCGGGCATTAGAGGCAATACAGCAATAAGCTTTTTCCATGCCGCTTTCTCTGCTGTCCAATTGCCATAGGGCGTCCTGCTGCATATTTAGAGGCTTCCATAAACTTTCGCTTAGATATTCAGATAAATTTTCACCGCTTGCTTTTTCTATCACCATTCCTAATAAAATGGTGTTTGCGCTAAGGTATTTAAAGCTTTTCCCCGGTTTTTCGGTTACTTCTAAACGCAAGATGAGTTCCCTTATATTTTCATCAAAATAAGCTCGTGCAGTCATTCCGAAGGGATTGTAATAGTTTTCATTCCAGTTCAATCCCGAGGCCATAGAAGCCAGGTCGCCCACTTTTAATGCGGAATTAAACTGTGGATAAAAATCGGAAACCGGTTGCTCTAAACTGGAGATATGCCCATCTTTAATTGCCTTTCCCAATAATGCCGAAACAATGCTTTTAGCCATAGAAAAAGAGTTGGTTTTTGTAGCGGGACCGTATTCCTGGTAATATTTTTCAAACCAAATGCTGTCATCTTTTATAATAAGAAATGCCGCGGTTTCCAATTCTTCATTTAAATCAGAAAGTTCCTGGGTGGCTTGTTCTGAGTTATAATTGGAATGTTCAGGCCATTTTGTGGTAGAATTATCTGCTTTAATTGTTCGGTTTTCAAAATTGGGATAATCATCTATATAAGCCGTTTTGTGTCCCTGAAAATAGGTGACCTGCATCCCCCGAAAAATATACCCGAAATCGAAAATAATCAGGATTAAAATAGCGATAGAAAGGACAAGCAAAACCGTACCAATAATTTTTAAAAACCTGATCATAGAATATCAATTTTAGAATAATGAAAGTTGCGTGTAATTATTTTCGTGGTTCAAAAGCCATTGTTTTCGGTACAGTCCGCCGGCATAACCGGTTAAAGAACCGTCACTGCCAATTACACGATGGCAGGGAACTATCACCCAAAGAGGGTTTTTACCGTTTGCTGCTGCTACGGCCCTTATCGCTTTTACATCGCCAAGCTTTTTGGCCAACTCGAGATATGAACAGGTTTTGCCAAACGGAATCTCCCGTAAAGCCTGCCATACTTTTTGCTGAAAATTGCTGCCTTCAGGAATTATCTTTAGATCGAATTCGGCTAAATTCCCTTCAAAATATTGTTGTAATTGCTTAACTGCAGATTGCAAAAAATTAGGCACTTCTTGAGAAGATGGCTTGTCTTCCTCAAGAATTTTTATCGCCGATACTCCTGCTGGGCTACCACTAATCCTGGCTGTGCCCAGTGGGGTTTTTAGGAAGATCTGAGTTTGTTGGCTCCTTGTTTTCTTCATTTTCTTTGCGTTGAATAAGTCCCAGACGTTTTGCCCTTTTTTCCCAGTTTTGTCGGGCAAGTAGCTGCATATCTTCAATGTTGTCGCTTTCGTCCATTATTTCCAGGCCTAATAATGTCTCAATAATATCTTCCATAGTGACCAGGCCTACGGTGTTCCCATATTCGTCAACTATCATGGAGATATGAGCGCGTTTCTGTACAAAAGTCTCAAAAAGTTCTGGAATTGGCGTGTCTTCAGTACTTGTAAAAATATCCCTTCTTAAATCATTTAGAGGCTTGTTACCTTTATCGTCTATCATCTCTTCCAGCACATCATCTTTTAGGATAAATCCGGTAATATTGTTTATTTTGTCTTTATACACGGGAATACGAGAGAAACTTAGATTTTTATGATTCCGATGAAATTCCTCCACCGTTTTGTCTTCATTTTCAATAATTGCCACTGAAAAAGGCGTCATTACATCTTCTGCTTTCACCGATTTAAATACGAGTAAATTTTTGATTACCGTGGTTTCACTTTCATCAAAAACGCCTTCTTCTTCCGCGGCATCGGTAATCGCGGCAAATTCTTCCCGGTTCATAGAGCTTACGTGGGCCGACTTGCCAATTAGCTTGGTAGTAAGCAACATAAGCCAAAGAAGTCCGGTGTATTTTAAGGGGAAAATCATTATTTTAAGGGTTTTAGCGGTAAAATTCCCTAAAGATTTCCAGTAAGTGGCGCCGATGGTTTTCGGTATAATTTCTGAAAGAATCAAAATGGCGATGGTCATGACGGCCGATACAATTCCTACAGAATTATTACCGCTACCAAAGGTTTTTTCGGCCTGGACGCCAACCAAAATGGCTCCCACGGTATGGGCAACGGTATTCACGGTAAGGATGGCAATTAAAGGTTTATCTATATCCTGTTTAAAGTTTGCCAGGGTTTGTGCATACGGTTTTCCTTCTTTGTTTTTAATCTTGATGTAAGAAGGTGTTACACTCAATAAAACTGCTTCCAAAATAGAACACATAAAAGAGAAAAAAATGGAAAGAGCAGCGAATAAAATGAGTAATCCCATATTGGTTTTAGTTGTTTAAAAACACTAAAATAAAGATTATTCAGTCAAAATACCTGTAAAGAAATTATAAAACATAAAAAACAGCTCTATCCGGTAGGAAAAGAGCTGTTTTCTAGCTAAAAGCCTAAAAATTACGCTGAAAGCCTTTCGCTAATGAGTTGGTTCCATTTTTTCGCAACAGCCAACCGCTCTGCGGCATTGTGATTTTCATTATCATCGTCGTCATAAAAAATAATCTCCATGGGGCTGTTTTTATCCTGGATACCAAAAAGGTCTAAACTCACCCTTTTTATGAGTTTTCGGTTATCGGGAAAAGGCATAGTATTTACGCTACTAGTGCCAATTTTATTGAGGTACAGTACCCGATGTTGCATATTATTAATTGGTTCTACAATGAGTAATTTGTTTGCTTTACTATCTAAGCCCAACATTAAAGTTGATGAAATTTCTACGATTTCTGTATGCAGCTTGTTCTTAGTACTTATATCTTTTAGACTTTTTAATCCTTTTTTTTGTTTGTGGTTCTGTTGCCAGATGAGATATAATATTGGCAACACGAAAACGGCTAATAGACCCAGGCCTATTAGGGTAGATGAAGTATCCATTTTTGTAAATTTATAGGTGAATTATGTTATTTGCCCGAAAAGTAGCGGGACTTCTATTTTTGAAATAGGTAGTTTTAAATCCTATTTAAAAACAGACCTCACCAGAAAAAATGAAACGGATAGATTTGCTGAAGTATTAGTTTTCTTCGATCTGAAAGTCGGAAAAATAAATTTCCCTGTAATGGAGAAAGTATTGTTTTTTCAGCATAAAAGGAAGAATTCGAATTAGCTGAAGGGCTAAAAAACGGGTCCTCGGCATCGAAATTTTTAGAAAAAGTAATTTCTACAATTAAGGCCGCACCGGTGTTCTGGTCAGTTTGCAAGTAATGTTCTTGATCGGAGTCAAACTTTGCAGCGGGTTTAGAAAAAGCAAAAACATTACTACTGGCAATGCAAAACAGCACTGCCAATAATAAGCTTATCATATAAAAATTACGATCTTTCACCTTGTAAAATTAGCTAAAAAAATCATTCAAATTTTATAAATTTTTGTTATAAAATTAACCCGCATTATTCAGATTTGAATAAAATGAAATCCATGAATCCCCATAATTATCGGGAGAAGGCAATGCGGGAAATCTAAATTAAGAAAGTAATTTTACCGCATCTTTAGCGAAATAGCTGGCTATCATAGAAGCTCCAGCCCGTTTTATGGCCGTAAGTTGCTCTAAAACCACCGCATCGTGATCTAACCAACCTTTTTCTGCGGCTGCTTTAATCATGGCATATTCCCCGCTTACCTGATAAACCGCAACCGGCACATTTACCGCATTTTTAAGATCTCGTACAATATCAAGATAGCAAAGTCCGGGTTTTACCATAACTATATCGGCGCCTTCCTCAATGTCCATAAGGGTTTCTTTTATCGCTTCTTCCCTATTGGCGGGATCCATCTGATAGGTTTTCTTATCCTTCGGAATATCTTTCGCATCAACGGGAGCAGAATCTAAAGCATCCCTAAATGGCCCATAAAATGCCGAAGCATATTTGGCACTATAACTCATAATTCCGGTCTCCTGAAAACCTTCATCTTCCAAAAGAGTACGCATTTCAAAAATACGTCCGTCCATCATATCGCTGGGTGCCAAAACATCGGCGCCGGCTTTAGCGTGAGATAGTCCCATTTCGGCCAGGATTGCGCTAGAATCGTCATTGAGTATTTTTCCTTCAGAAACAATACCGTCGTGCCCATAGGCCGAATAAGGATCTAGTGCCACATCGGTCATTACCAGCATTTCAGGAACGGCATTTTTTACGGTTTTAATGGCGCGTTGCATCAAACCATCGGGATTTAAAGCTTCGGTTCCCATATTATCTTTTAAATCTTCCGGAACTTTCACAAATAGCAACACCGATTTTATTCCTAAACCCCATAATTCCCTGGCTTCTTTTTCCAATAAATCGAGACTCAACCTAAAATAATTTGGCATAGAGGCAATTTCTTCTTTTTTGTTTTTGCCTTCTACTACAAATAAGGGCGCTATAAAATCATTTGGAGTAATAGCAATTTCCCTAACCAGGCTGCGTATGGCTTCGCTAGTTCTTAATCTTCTATTTCTTCTTAATGGATACATGTTCTCGGTTTTTCAGTTCTCGGTTCTCAGTTCTCAGTTTTCGGTTCTCAGTTTTCAGTTATACCCATTCCTTCGGCTGTTCCAAAACCTTTAGCAATCTTTCTTCTTCACTTCCCGGTTCGGGATGATGATCGTAAATCCATTGCACGTGTGGGGGCAAACTCATTAAAATACTCTCTATCCGGCCATTGGTTTTTAGTCCGAAAAGGGTGCCTTTATCGTGCACCAGATTAAACTCAACATAACGGCCCCTTCTTATTTCCTGCCATTTTCGGTGGGCTTCAGTAAATTCGAGATCTTTTCTTTTTTCAGCAATAGGGGCATAAGCTTCCAGAAAGCTGTCACCAACTTCGGTTACAAAATTATACCAATCTTCTATGCTTTTTTCTTCGGAAGATTTTAAATGATCAAAAAACAATCCGCCGATTCCCCGGGCTTCGTCTCTATGGGGATTCCAGAAATATTTATCACATTTTCTCTTGTATTCGGGATAGAAATCTGGCGAATGTTTATCACAAGCCCGCTTACAAACCCGATGAAAATGAACCGCATCTTCTTCAAATAAATAGTAGGGTGTAAGGTCTTGTCCGCCGCCAAACCATTGGTCTAAAACCTCCCCTTCTTTATTGTACATTTCAAAATAACGCCAGTTAGCATGAACTGTTGGTACCATAGGATTTTTGGGGTGTAGCACTAAACTTATTCCGCAGGCGAAAAAATCTACATCCCCCACTTTAAAGTATTTTTGCATTGATGGAGCGAGGGGGCCGTGAACAGCCGAAATATTTACCCCGCCTTTTTCAAAAACCTTTCCATTTTCAATCACCCGGGTGCGACCACCACCGCCTTCTTCCCGCTGCCATAAATCTTCCTGAAATTTGGCTTCTCCGTCAATTTCTTCCAGTTTCCCAGTGATCGTGTCCTGTAATTCTTCTATGTATTTATAAAATTCTTCCTTCATTTTTCAATCTTTTATAAAAACCAGTTTTTTCTTAGCTTGTTCTACTTGCTTTGGCTTTGTAATGGGTACAGCTTCACTCATAGTCACTTGAAGGATTTCGATTATTTCTTTAACCGAATGCTCTTTTTTAGTAAACAAAACCTGACCTACCCGGTTGTTATGTAAATCCATTGCTTTGGCTAATTCCTTATTGGGCGACAGCTTCTCGTGCAATTGGGTAAATTGGTCGCTCCAGGTTCTGACTGTGTTGAGATTGCCGGAAATTGGAAAGCAAAACTTACAAATTAAATAATTCCATAAAGCATGTCTAAATGCATTTTCCCTGCCGTTTTTTTGATGTTTCTGCGGATAAAGCTTTTCACAAATCTGCATGGTTTTGCTTGTGGCCCTATAAGTAGGATAAATATAACGCGGCCGCCGAATGAAAATTTTTAGAACTGAAAAAAGTTCTTTGAATTCCATCGACTTTAGCCGGTTTAAAATCATCGTTTTTCTATGGTTTATATTCTTTTACCGCATCTACAAAAGCTTTGGCATTCTCTACCGGAATATCGGGCAAAATCCCGTGTCCCAGGTTTACAATATATCGGTCTTTCCCAAATTCATTAATCATTTGGTGCACCATTTTCTTAATTTCTGCCGGAGGAGAATACAACCTGGAAGGATCAAAATTTCCCTGTAAGGTTATTTTTCCACCGCTTAGGTATCTCGCATTTTTAGGGCTACAAGTCCAATCTACACCCAAGGCTGTGGCTCCTGAATTTGCCATTTCATTAAGTGCAAACCAGCAACCTTTTCCGAAAGCAATTACCGGGATCTCGTCTTTTAAAGCATCTATAATCTGCTGAATATATTTCCAGGAAAACTCCTGATAATCTATCGGGCTTAACATACCGCCCCAGGAATCAAAAATCTGAACGGCATCAACTCCGGCTGCTACCTTCGCTTTTAGGTAAGCAATAGTGGTATCGGTGATTTTTTGGAGCAACTGATGCGCTGCTACGGGATTGGAAAAGCAAAACTTTTTAGCTTTATCAAAATTCTTGGAACCCTGTCCCTGCACTGCATAGCACATAATGGTCCACGGAGAGCCGGCAAAACCAATTAGCGGAACTTCGTTGTTGAGTTCCTGTTTGGTCATTTTTATGGCATCCATCACATAACCCAGCGTTTCCTCAATATCGGGTACAATTACTTGGTCAACATCTGCTTGAGTCCTTATAGGATTAGGTAACCAGGGACCAAGTCCGGGTTTCATTTCTACTTCTATGTTCATGGCCTGCGGAATTACCAGGATGTCGCAAAAAAGAATGGCAGCATCTGTCCCTACTTGATGAATTGGCATCACGGTAATTTCCGTAGCGAGTTCTGGAGTTCTGCAGCGGGTAAAGAAATCGTATTTTTCTTTTAACTTCATAAAATCTGGTAGATAGCGACCTGCCTGGCGCATCATCCATACCGGAGGACGTTCTACAGTTTCACCTTTTAGTGCTTTTAGAAAAAGATCGTTTTTTATCATGCTTTACATTGTTCTATCCTGAAAGGTCTTTTTTTGTCCTTGTAGGTATAATTATTTTAAATTTCATTTTTAGATTTCCGAATTATTCAGATCTACAAGGTTTTGAAAACCTTGCAGGTCAGGTAATAGTTTTCTCCTGTAAGGTCTCGAAGACCTTGTAGGTATAGTTGATAGCTTATCATTTATTAAAATATTTTACCACCTGTACAATCACATTTTCAATAGACGGCCTGCTGGCAATAATTATGTTATTTGTATGTTTTTTCGCCTCTCCAGCCGTGGTTGTGCCAATGCAAAAAGCCGTGGTATCCTTTAATTCATTCTGACTGATATAACTTTGCACACCACTAGGACTAAAGAATAGTATGGCATCAAAATCCTGTTGAAATTCTTTGGGATTTAGGCTTGTTTTATAAACCTGTACTTCCTTAAAAGGTATTCCGTTTTTCGCCAGGCCATTTGGGATATCGTCTTTACGTTTATTTCCGCAGAAAAAAGTGAACTTTTCCCCTTTGTATTTCTCGATAAGAATTGGAGCGAGTTCTGCCCCATAATCTGCTATTTCCTGCACATGAAATCCGTTTTTGGAAAGAAGCGCAGCAGTTTTTTCGCCTACACATAAACAATTTTCAATTTCAATTTTTCCCAAAAGCGCGTTTACTGCGTTTTTGCTGGTAAAGATTACGTTTTTAATCTTTTTTTGAGGAAGTGTGAAATCTATGATTTCAGTAGTAATCGCATGGTATTCTATCAAGCTGAGTCCAGAGTTTAAGAGTAGGTGTTTTTGCGAAACACTTAGTTTTTTAGTTGAGAGAATACTTGTCATCAATAGAGAATTAAGCTTCGGTATTCATTTCAGCTTTTATTTTCCGCATTAAATCTTTTCCTCCATTTGCCAGGACTTCCTCGGCGCATCTTCTTCCGAAATCTTCAATTTCGTCTATATTAACGGTTTTTTCTACCCCTATTTTTTGTTTACCATCAAGGCTAAAGAGTGCGCCTTTAAAATAAACAAGCTCCTTCTTTATCGTAGCCAGGGCACCAATTGGCGCGGTACAACCCCCTTCAAGCACTTTAAGGAATTCGCGCTCTATATGTACGCTTATTTCAGATTCCTTATGATTTAGTAAGGTCAGGGCTTTCCGTGTGAATTTATCATTTTCCATGGCTACCACAAGCATGGCGCCCTGGGCGGGAGCGGGAATCATCCAGTTGAGGTCTAGAGAATTTTCTGGTTTTAAAGCGATACGTTCTAAGCCTGCCGCAGCGAAAATAGCAGCATTCCAATCGCTGTCGTCCAATTTTTTCATTCGGGTGTTCACATTCCCTCTAAGGTCTACTACCTTATGGCTGGGATGTTTATGCAACCATTGGGCCTTTCTTCTTAAGCTCCCGGTGGCAATGGTTCCTTCATTTTCTAAAAAGTCTAGCCCTTTGTGAATAAGGACATCCTTATTATTAGCTCGTTTTAAAACCGCGGCTTCCACAATACCTTTAGGTAATGCGGTGGGTACATCTTTCATAGAATGCACGGCGATGTCTATTTCGCCATTTATCATAGCCACATCCAGGGTTTTGGTAAATATCCCAGTAATGCCCATTTCGTAAAGCGGCTGATCTAAGTTGAGGTCTCCTGTAGATTTTACTGGAATCAATTTGGTATTATGCCCGGCTTTCTCCAGGGCATTTTGTACAGTTTTGGCTTGCCATAGCGCCAGTTCACTATCGCGGGTACCTATACGAATTATTTTTTTCATTTGGGTTGTTCTTCAAGTTGAAAAACCTTCTGAATCAGTTCCAGACTTTCATCGGTTTTTGCAAAATCGCCTTTTAAATGGTTGGCGAAGTGTTTCATTATTTTCTGAATAATTCTGTCGCTTACAATTTCTGCCTGCTCATCATTGAAATCGGAGGTCTTTTTACGCTGAAAATCGAGTTCATCGTCTTTCATGCTCCTTAGCTTTTTCTTTAAGGCTTTTATGGTGGGGGCGAATTTTCGTGTTTCCAGCCATTTATTAAAATCGGTTTCCACCTCATTTATTATAGCCTTAGCTTCTGGAATAAACTGTTTGCGACGTTCTAAATTTTTATCGGTTATTTTAGAGAGTTGATCCAGGTGCACAAGTTTTACATTGGGCAATTGGGCAACATCTTCAGATACATTTTTAGGAATGGAGAGATCTAAAATCAACAAATTCTTATTGGAATAGATCAAATCTTTTGAAATAGTAGGATTGTGGGCGCCAGTAGCTACAATAAGAATATCGGTGTCGCGAATTTCTGCCTGTAGATCGGCGTAATCTTTAACGATAAGATTGAACTTCCCCGCAATTCTTTCGGCTTTATCCTTGGTACGGTTGATAAGGGTGATATGTTCGTTTCGGGTATGTTTTATAAGATTTTCGCAGGTATTCCTTCCAATTTTACCTGTTCCGAAGAGCAAAATATTTTTATCTGAAACATTGGGAATGTTATTCAGAATATAGTGAACCGAAGCAAAAGAGACCGAAGTGGCACCAGTGGAAATTTCGGTTTCATTTTTAATACGTTTACTCGCTTGTATTACCGCATTGCCCAATCTTTCCAAAAATGCGTTTACCAGACCCAGTTTTTTTGAACGAACAAAAGCCATTTTTAACTGACTTATAATTTCGAAATCGCCTAATATCTGGCTGTCCAATCCTGTGCCCACTCTAAACATATGGGATATGGCTTGTTTGTTTTTATACAAATAGGCCACTTTTTCAAACTCTTCTACCGTGCCATGTGTATGCTCGCAAAGCAATTTGATGAGTTGGAAAGGATGTTCCGCGAAACCGTAAATTTCGGTACGGTTGCAGGTAGAAGTCACAAGAATCGCTTCTATGCCTTCCACCTTAGCCTGTTGAAGCAGTTTGTCTTTTGCTTCTTCCACTAGACTAAAGCGTCCTCTGGTTTCCGCATCGGCTTTTTTATAACTGAGGCCTATTGTATAAAAATGTTTTCCGCTTGCTAAATGATAATCTTCCATGTACCTATTTGGGAATTGGAAGACAAAATTAAGATAATGTTAAATCAAAAAGTAACGCTCAAAGTACTATTTATGTCGTTTTTAGTTATTTTGGTTTTTTTATAGGTTTAAAAAAAGACAAATACGTACTTTTGTAGTAAGGATAGCCTGTTTCGAGCTAATAGTTTAGAACAGTTCTAAATAAACATAAAACTAAAAAGATGCTTTCAGAAGATAAAAATAACGCTGTAGGTTTTGCTGAAAAGTTAGAAATTGAAGAAGGATTTTACCTTTTAAAGTTTCAAAATGAAACCCCTGAAGTTCAAAAAATTGTTCGCGATATAGACAGCAGTTTTATACAGTTTCATTTTAATGTGAAAGGCAGTAGTAAATTTCTTTTCAATAAAGGAAATTATGAGCTACCCCTGGAGGCAGAAAAATCCTTGTTACTCTATAATCCGCAGCAAGATTTACCATTAAATTTGGTGATGGAACCCAATTCCTGGCTTATCTCATTAGTGATTTCCATCAAGAAATTTCACTCTCTTTTTTCGCAAGAAGCTGGTTATATTACTTTTTTGAGTGCCGAAAACAAGGATAAAAAATATTATAAAGATGCGCCCATCTCCCCATCTATGGCGATTGTGCTAAATCAGGTAATGAACCTTAGCCTTGCGCAAAGTATAAAAAACCTGTATTTTAAGGGGAAATCTTACGAGTTGTTAAGTTTGTATTTTAATCGTACCGAAGATCCAGATGTAGAACAATGTCCTTTTTTGAGCGATGAAGAGAACATTATTAAAATTAGGAAAGCAAAGGATATCGTAATTGCCCGTATGGCCGAGCCGCCATCGCTTCAGGAGCTTTCAAATGAAATTGGCTTAAGTCTTAAAAAACTTAAAGAAGGCTTTAAGCAAATTTATGGAGATTCGGTGTACAGCTTTTTATTCGGCTATAAGATGGAGTATGCCAGAAAATTGTTGGACAGCGGCGATTATAACGTTAATGAGGTGGGTTTAAAAGTAGGTTACAGCACCTCAAGCCACTTTATTTCTGCCTTTAAGAAGAAATTTGGCACTACTCCAAAAAAATATATTATGTCCTTAACTTCTAACGCATAAATATATGTTACGAATTGTTACCTCTGTTTTTATATTTATTTTTCTAATAGGACATTCCGCAATTGCCCAGCAAAAGAAGGATAAAGTAAAAGATAAAAACGAAATCCTACTGTTTTATAAGACCGAAGGTTTTTGGCATCGTTCAATCCCCACGGGAATTAGTTTTATGGAAAATCTTGCTGAAGAGCAGGATTTTAAAATTACCACAACGAAGGATGCCGATGATTTTCTTAGAAAGGATTTACAAAAGTATAAGTTAATTATTTTTTTAAACAATACCGGAGATGTTTTTGATCAAAAGCAGCAAAAAGAATTTAAAAAATATATAGAGAAAGGCGGTAATTTCTTCGGAATTCATGCTGCGGCAGATACCGAGTTAGACTGGCCCTGGTTTGGAGAATTGGTAGGAGGTTTTTTTGACGGCCATCCCAAAGTTCAGCAGGCAAATATAAAGGTAAACATACCGCAGCATCCTACGGTAAATCATCTACCGAAGGTGTGGACAAGAACAGATGAATGGTATAACTATAAAAACCTGCATCCTGAAATGCAGGTGTTGCTATATTTAGACGAAAACTCTTACGAAGGTGGCACCAATGGAAAGGAACATCCCATCGCCTGGTTTAGAGAAACCGGTTTTGGGGGAGTATCAATTTATACCGGTGGTGGGCATACCATTCAGTCTTATTTAGAGCCGGTATTTCAAGAGCATTTGTTGCAGTGTATTTTGTTTGGCTTGAATGGGGCTAAATAATCGAACAAGTATTGAAGTATGCTGAAGATAAATGTTTTTGTTGTAAAACTGTAAACCCTTAATTAAAAGAAAGTATTTAAATGCGAAATTGGATTTGTTCTAAAGACTAATTAGTGCGTAAATAATCTTATTTTTGAAGTGAACTACCTTG
>JGI1221J13441_10000310_pt1 | contig 22906 bp, 33 predicted proteins | sample LakVidmifraction_4_FD_13441 | JGI IMG/M metagenome (IMG submission 13441) | reverse complement strand
ATAATAAAGATTTAATTAATCAGTATATAAATACTGGAATGGGAATACCTAGAAAACAATATGATATGTTAAGTACTAATAATAAGAAAACATATTTAAGATATATTGAAATTAGGGTTAAAGAAGATGGTAATTATATTGAATATTATTATGGTGAATTAACAGAAGATGTTCAGTTAGCCGCTGTTACACAGAATGGTTATATGATAGAATATATTCTAAATAAAGGAATAACACCAAGTGAAGCAGTTCAAGTAGCTTCTGTTACAAAAGAGGGTGGTGTGATACTATATATTATAGCTAAAGGTATAACACCAAGTGAAGCAGTTCAGATAGCCGCTGTCACACAAAATGGTAATGCTATATATTTTATGCTAGAAAAAGGTATCACCCCAAGTGAAGAGGTTCAGATAGCCGCTGTCACACAAAATGGTCGTGCAATAACATTTATACTAGATAAAGGTATAACACCAAGTGAAGAGGTTCAGATTGCTGCAAAGCAAAATATGTAAGCTTTTTATATTTTGCGTTATATTTATATAAAGAATAATAATAATAATAATAATAATAATAATAATAATAATAATAATGAAACTATTAGAAATATACAATTTTTTATTGGAATCAAAAGCTTCTGAAGTTCAAGGTTTAAATATATTAAAAAAATCAAATATTGATAACTCAGATGAAATAATTAGACAATTTGCTAGTGGTGTTGAAGTTATTCAAAGTGGTGTTAAAGTTATCCTAAGTGATGAATCAGTTAATCAAAAAAATATACCATTTATGGCTTTTATTTATGCTAATGGTTTTACCGAAATTAATACAATTTTAACGGATTTTAATGCCTTTAACAAATTATTATTAAAGAAAAGAGTTAAACCTATGCAGATGGTTAATAACCAGATAGTTGTGGGTGATAAAAAATTTAATAATTATCTTACGTTATCTGAGTTTATTCATGGTGAAACAAATAAACATGGTGAAAAAAGTAGTAATACTAATTCTGAAGAGTTTACGAGTGAGGTCGAAAAATTATGGAGTGGTAATAATATTGATATTTATGATGGGGGTGATGTTGGAAAGTGTATTCAATACACTCAAGGTGGTTTGACTGGAAAGAATTATCCTTTTTGTATTGGGCAGTTTGGTAATTCTATGTATCAGAGTTATAGAGATACTAACAATTCATCATTTTATTTTATTGTTGATAAAAATAAATTTAAAACATCTTCTGATGGTAGTGTTAATTTAGATGATCCATTACACATTGTTGTTTTTGATGCGACAGCAAATGGTATTAGTTTGACGGATGCTAACAATACTACTGGAAATATATCTGAGTTCGGTGAAGATGTGGATGGTTATATTAATTATTTAAAAGGTATGGGTGTTCCAGTTGATAAGATGATTAATAGACCTAAGACAGATGCTGAAGACGAGGAGCAAAAATTATTGGGAAGACGTAATAGTGATTTAAATTGGTTTAAACAATTAAGTTATGAGTATAAATCTAAATATATTGGTAGAGGACACCCATTGACTGATGACCAGTTTATTTATTTAAATACATAAGGCGAATTGAATCAAAATAAATAAAGATCAAACAATACTATTAAGTTTTTTATTATTCTTTTATACTATCTTGAAGTAATCAATAGCATTAAGTGCTGCTTCTGTGTTTTTGATTATATTTAATTCCATAACTTATTTTAATTTATTAAGACGTTCAATAATAATCTTTTTAAAACTAATATTTTCATTACGAACCTTTTTATCTTTGAAGCTTGGACCATCTTTATTTATAGGTACTTCAATAGTTTTAGGTGATTTATCACCCTTAATATTGATTGTGTATTCTCTATCATCAGTAAAGGTAATTAAATTGTTTTCACTATCAAACTCTTCGATTGTCATTTTAAGCCTTGGACCATCCCCAGATTTTACTCTATGTATTTGAACATCACCTAGGTACTCACCTTGAATTATGGAACCTACATAACCCTTATCATCTGTTTTTTCCCTACCTTTACTAAATGGTTTGGTGGCAAAATAATCATTCCTTAACCCAATAACCTCACAATCACCACCAACAGTTGCTGATATCATATCGCTATTATACTGACCACCAGATTTACCACACTCACATTTTCGCCATTTTGTGTGAATAAGCCTAGCAACATCACCACATTGATTACATTTGATTAATTTCATTGAGTTATTTATTAATAAATATCGTGGGTATAATCAAAAAATAATTTATTAATTGATTATACAACATATTGGCATTTTAAATGCAGAAGATGAGGGAATCGAACCCCCGTTACCTTTCGGTAGCCTTGATTTAGCAAACCAGCACGTTACCACTCTGTCAATCTTCTATTTATTCTAGTGACCCATACAAGATTCCAACTTGTAACCCTCGCTGTAGAAAAACGATGCTCTAGCATTTGAGCTAATGGGCCATATTATATTGAGTTCCTATTAGGATTCGAACCTAAACTCTTTCCTACGAAGGGAAAAGTGCTATCCATTACACAATAAGAACAAATTAAGTCAGTACTACATTATATTTTGTTGGAACCATGGGATTCGAACCCATAACCTCCACTGCATCAGAGTGGTACTCTAACCAATTGAGTTAGATTCCAATGAGTGGATTACTTCCACTGTGTTTTTCGATTATATTTCCAAGTACGATACGTTCTGTAATCGTAACGAGTAATAGTTTTCACTTTCCATTTTTTACCCCATGATGGACCATTTGATACATAGTGGTAATTACAATTCTCATCCCAATATCTTGGGAATAATTTATCTAACAATAGTATTTTATAACTATGTCCATCTTCGGCCTTATTTAAAAAGGCTCTGTTTATTTTTTTGCTCATAATATTGTGAGTCTGTGAATAGCAGACCTTACAACATATCAAATTTCTTTTTCATATCATTAACGTTTTAATTTATACCACAAATGTAGTAAACATTTTTATTTATTCCTAATTTTATTTTTTATAAGTTACTTATTTTAATTTTCTTAATTCTTCATGTATTTCATTATGACAATTTGCACACACCAAAATACATTTATCAACTTCAATCTTTAATCGCTCAAAAGAATAACTTTTACCAGCAATTGTAAAATCTTTTTCTTTCGGGTAGATATGGTGAAACTGTAATGCATTAATTGATTTATTATATCCACATTTTTCACAACAACCACCCTTATACTCAACAAGTTTTATTTTTTTATCTTTACGCCAATTAACAACACTATCTGTTCTAGTAATTAACAGTATCGAGCACTACCAGTTATGCTAATAATCCTTATTTTTTTAGGGTTGTGTAGGATTAGAACCTACTTTATTTCAATTTTCAATACATAGATTAACAGCCGTTTGTTCTAACCAACTGAGCTACCAATCCTTATTTTATTATTTCTAGTGCGGAAAAAGAGGGAATCGAACCCCCAAAGCTTTTACACCCAGCCGCTTTCAAAGCGGTGTCCTCGTCCATTCGGGCTCTTTCCGTTTATATACATAGACGGAGTATATCGAACCCACTATGCCAAAGTTTTGGGGACCCGTCCGCTCCTAAGCTTTCGTCTATGTATTTATTACCAATATGTCAATGAACTAAATATTAAATGGGTGAATGAGGAATTTCGAAATCCCGACCTCTAGATTCACAGTCTAGCACTCTGCCTCTGAGCTACAAACACCATATTAAATTGTAACCATTATTATTATGTTACCTCTTTCTTTTTTAAATTTTAAGTCACCGTTGTAACCCAATTTTTTTGCTTTTAATTTATATTCATCTACTACTCCATCAAAATCTTCTTTAAACTTTTTTTCTTTTATGGTTCCTATCGTTCTTACAAGTTCTTCTTTCATAATTATTAAACATAAAAAAATCCGTCTTAGATTTCTCAGAGACGGATTGTTTGTTATTTTTTTACAAATGATTTAAAAATCATCGTAGTAATTAACCGACATAGCCGTCTCTAGTTGGTGACTATTGCGTCTCCAATTCGAAATCGATATCATATGTATGTTAATTACTCTCATTATTTTTTTATTTAAATTGTTTTGTTTATTATATATATGCAAAGGTACACACAAAGTTCCAATAAATCAAGCTTTTTTTAATCTTTTTTTAAAAGTTTTTTCTAAACACTTGATTTATAGTGTTTTAATATTAATTAAAAAATTTATAGTTATAGTATATATTCATAATTAACCAGTGTTTTAAGCTCATTTTCATTTAAACGTTTTATTTTATTAAACACTTTGTTGAAATTATTTATAATTAATACTTCTCTTTCTAACATAAGTTTAGTTTTAATTGATTCGTTAAGTAATTGTTTTGTAGATTTTTTCACAACTATAAAAATTGTATAAATTTTGAATCGAACACTGGTAAATCATTAAATTTACCTTTTATTAATTCATATCCCTCTTGGTCATTATTTATTAAATTAATTAACGTGTCATCATCTATGAATCTGAAACCAATTAAAAATTTATCTAAAGGATATAAATCACTAATTAGGAATTCTTCACTTTCAACTCTATCACGTCTATCTGGGTCTGATTTTGTCTTACTACCTTCATGTTTATTAAAGAAATCTATAGGTACTAATTTAGAACCATAAGTATTTTTTATTTTATCCCCATCTAGTATTAATTGTATTTCCCTATTGTATCCATAGTTATAATCCCTAGTTAATGATATACCATTAACTTCATTACCACCAACTTTTTGTTTAGTTATTCCAATAATTTTATTATTATCAATAATATCAATCATATTACCTAAATTAGTGCTATGGTAAAGGTTATTTCTACCTTTAAATTCTGTTCTTAAAATTGATTCTCTAAGTAATTGTTTTGTAGTTTTTACCATTTTTTTTAATTACATTTAGATAACTTACCTAATATTAAATCTTATCGTGACTATTTGTTTACTAAAACCAAAGAACCATCTTTTGTTAAACCAAAAAATTCTGGATGTTCAGAAACAACCTTTTCAAAACTTATAGAATCAGAAATAGAATCTACACCTTCAATGGTTTTTAAAAATTTTTCTATATCTTCTGGAGTTGCGTTTGGATGTTGTGTCATAAAGTTGTTATAGGTATTTTGTTCATATCTTGATACCCAACTAATAACATTTAATGACCCCCGTCCTTGAAGAGTCATTAGCATATCAGTTTTTTGTTCAGATGTTAATTTATTAACTGCTGGTTTTATGTTATTATATAACTCAGATTTTTTGTTTTCCGCTTCAATAGCGTTTTTGTTAAATTGATATACACCACCAATAGATGATAGTGTTAATAGACCACCCATGACCCAATTTTTCCAACCTTCTTTTAATAACTCAATTTCAAGTACTTCATTTTCATCAATTCGCTTAATTTTATTAAATTCTTTAGTAAAATTAGTAATAATAGCTTTTTCTTTATTAAGAATAATTTCTCTTATTTTTGCTTCGGTTAAAAATGTTTTATTTATCATGTTTTTAATTATAAATATAAATAATTATCAATAAAAACAATATTTAAAATTATTTTGTTTAAAACTATCATATTTATATCCAAATATACGGTTAAATTTACATATATTTTCTTAATATTTCTTTAATTAAAGACTTATTAATATATGATTCATTCATATATAAACTTGATTCTTCAATTTGTTCAACTTCAAAATCATCTAAGTCGTCTAAATCATCAGTCAAAACATAACTTCTACCATGTTCTTTGAAGTTTAATAATGTTACATCTTTAGTAAACGCCCATTCCCCTTCACCATATTTACCGTTAAATAGCTCTTCTACATCTCCTCCCAAAGCATACGAAACATCACCATCCTCATTATATTTTTCACTATATAAATAAACGACATATCTGTCATTTAAACTATATGCTTCATCACCATAAAATTCAGTATATAAATTTACAACATCTTCATACAACGCATATTCACCTTCATAACTACCATAGTTTAACTCTACAACTGAATTATTATCATCATATTTAAATACGTAGGATGGTATACCGTTAGTATCATACACTTTATACATATCATCCAGTAGATATATCCCATCATTATAATAATATGTATCATCTGAATGGGCATAACCCTCACGATACCCATCTGGGGTATCGTATGAAAGATAATAAGTTTCATCTTCGTCCACGTATTCACCTTCTCTACTACCTAAATCTAGTTGTATACCAGCATTGTTACTGTTACCATTTGCGTCATCTAATCTTACTGTGGTATTATCCCCATCATTACTAATCATTAATATTTTTTCGTCTTTATTTAAAAACTGAAAAGTATCCATAAATGGGTATTCATCAAACTCAGTGTTCTCAAGTGATACGGTACTATAAGTACTTGTTATATACCCATGTTCTTCTGCATATAGTCTGAATAAATTTGCATATTGGTTATTTGTTAAATATGTTCTATCCATAAAAAACTCATCACTATCTGTATGCCATATAAGTGCTCTACCTCTAACTTTTCCATTTGTTGGATTAATTAAGGTTAAACAGTTAACTGCATCTGGATTTTCAATATATATTTTTAAGTAACTTTGAGCTGATTCATAGCGCATACATGAACCCATTGTTTCACCTTCATCATAATTATCACAATGATACGCCCACAATATATCAGCACCACTAAAAAGTTTAAAATCTTCTGTTGTTCCCTTTTTAAGATGTGAAATAAGATCTTCTATTTCATATCCTTTGAATTCACTTAAATTAATACCTAGTTTATTTAATAGCTTACCTACCGAATAATTTATACCTTTTAGATTGCCATCTCTATCTTTAACGTATGCTGTAAGTGTTTTATCATCTCCTTCAGTATAATCTATACCATCAATTTTAACATTGTCGGATATATTATTAGACTTCAAAAAGTTTAATAATTTATCAGCATATGGTTTATTTACATTATTAAGTTTCTTAACTAATGATTGCCCAACCGTTATTTCTTTCTCAATAAGTATTGATAACTCTTCTAGTAATATATTCTTGGTGAAACTTTCACTTAATAATTGTTTAATTAATTTTTTAACTAACATATTTATCTTTATAAATAAATATAACAATAAAACTAGTTATTAAGTTTTTTTATGTCAGTTTAATTAAAAATACATAAACATAGATATTAACATTTCTTTAAATTTTATATTTTCCAATTCCCTTATCTTAAGACCCAACTCTTTACTAGGTTTTAAATTGAATTCTTTCATTACATCATTACCATCAATACTTAATTCAAATTTTAATAATGTATTGACCAATTTCATATTAATATTATTCTTACTAGCAAAATTTATTATCTGAGAAGAACTCAAATCACTAGATTTAATAATTGACTTAAATGAAACAGCTGTATCAAAACTTAATTCACGTAAACTCAATAAACACTCAATTTGTTTTACTTCAGTATTAGAGAATGTTAATTTATTTAACTTTTTATTTAAACTATTAAATGTTTCATTTTTCAATAGCATCGAAATAACAATTATTGGGTCATTATCCTCAATGAAGTTATTATCAATTATCATATTTGGGAAGATCGATGAAAACATACCAAAACTATTCAATAACTCCATAAAATTAATTACTGACTTCGCAGACTTGATCCCTTTTATAAATTCATCATGAATTCTTTCAGCTGAAATTTTATCTAAAGTGGAATCTTCATTCAAAGCATCGATAATATCTTTATCTAATGTACCACAAAATCTAGCGGCAAATCTTATTGCTCTTAGAATTCTAAGTCGATCTTCTTTAAATCTATCTTCAGCACACCCAACAGTTCTGATAACGCTATTTTTAAGGTCTTCTAAGCCATTAACTAAATCAACAACCTCAGATGTATCTATATCAAAAAATAATGCGTTAATCGTTAAATCTCGTCTAACCACATCACCTTCTATTGTTGTAAATGTAACAGTATCTGGTCTCCTTCCGTCTGAACCCGAATCCGCTCTAAAAGTAGCAATTTCAAATTCATTATCTTGGGAGAAAACATTTATAACACCAAAGGCTTTACCAGTAGCAATTGTTTTTATATTAGCATTAAACATCATCTCTTCAACTTTATCGGGTACAGCATCTGTAGCCAAATCAAAATCTTTCGGTTCAATCCCCAACATACTATCTCTAACGGCACCACCGACAATAAATAATTTAAAACCATTTGATTTAAAGATATCTTTAATATCTAAAATGTCTTGGGATAAATCCATTATGTGTTTAATTCTCTTTTCCATGTAACAAATATATAAAACTTATTTTAATTAAACAAATTTATATCTATTTTTTTAAAATTAAATTACCTAATCTAACAACTCGTTCCTTAAAGGTTTCATAATCGTCATTATTCTCAATAATAATATCAGCACATGATTTATCAATATTAAATGAACTTGCGTCTTCCAATGGTAACCTTTCTGAAGCGTCAACCCATATAATTAGATCAAATAATCCTTGTTTCATACATTCAGTGATTTCATCTCTGTCACGCATGCCAATATAACACTGAGTTCTTTCTAATATCCCCTTAGCCAACCTTGCTCTATCATCTTTATTATATTCACAAATAGCTGAGTACCATTCAGCTCTATGGTTCATTCGGTCCTCAAAACACTCTTCTGGTGTTTCATAACCATATTTATCTTTTAGTGCATCAAATAAAAAGATATCTGAAGCTGCTTGAGATGATGATTCAAACGTATACCCAAATTCCTCAGCTAATATTTCACCAAAACTATCTTTTCCGTGGCGTTTATGACCCAATACGAGAAGTCTAATTGGTTTAATTTTCATTTTCATAATAACATTATTTTATATTGTTTTTTAATTATTTTACTATTTTTAATTGCCCATGAAATAGATGGTTGAGAAACACCTATTTTATTAGCTGCATCCAACCCAGATTCATACAAATAAATTATTCTTAATTAAGTTATCAAACTTACCAGACTTAACTTCTTCAAATGATGTTAACCTATAATCTAAACCACTATCTATTGCCCCGTATAAAGCACAAGAACAATCAAAATGATGCGCTAAATTTCTATCGATATTTGATTGAATATAAACCATAAATATTTTTTTAACAAAGATACAAAAATTATTTAAATAAAACAAAAAAATCTACACATAAATGTATAGATTTTTATTTAGATGGTTATTATTTGTTGCGTAGGTTGGACTCGAACCAACGATCTTTGGGTTATGAGCCCAACGAGATTCCAACTTCTCCACCACGCTATTCGTTAATTAGAAAGGACTCCAACCTTTTATCTCCCTACCCCCTCGTAGGGTACATTTACCTTATGCTACTAATTAAATTCTTAGATATAATCTTTATTACACAAATATACTACATTAACTCACTTTTACAAGTAATTATTAAATTATTTTTAATTTATTTTATAACTCACTCAATATCAACAATAACTTTATCGTTTTCATCAACTTTTTCAACAATTACAGATAACCCATGTCCAATAGTTAAATTATGGATAACCATAGTAACCAAATAATAGTCAAAATCCATATAAATATAATCACCTTTAACTGGTACAGTAATTAATTTTTGTTTTTTTTTGATTACATCCCATTTACTTGATAGGATGATCGCATTATATTTTCTAGTAAACATAAGTAAATATAATTTATTTTACTATATAGTAAACTATTTATATAATAATAATAATAACTAAATATAAATTAAGATGAAATTAGAAAACAACACAGAAAAAGGTTGTGGGTGTGGAAAACCTAAACCAGTTACACCACCAGTAGTAAGTAAATGAATTTAAAAACACCTAATAGGTGTTTTTTTTTATTTACTTCAATATTTCATCATCTGATTCAATTTTATCGTTATCATTATCCTTATTTTTAATTGAATGATAGGTTGTCATACCAAATAATGCAGCGATAAACGCATAATCAATTGTTAAAACAGTTTCTAATTGGTTAAAGTTACCTAATGCTAACCATTTTATGTGTGTGATTACCACGATTAAAACAATGACGAATGCCGTTAATTTTCTACTACTATAAACACCTTTTTTAACCTCAAAACTATTTGATATTTTCTTCATAAACTCTTTCATATAATATTTATTAATAAATACAATAAAAAAAGGTTTTTAACAATAAAAACCCCACAAGCGATTGTGGGGTTTTTAAATTACTAATTCCATTGGTAATATGGTAGTAGCGTTAAGCTTCTTGAGAAGTTATATTTTAAAAAAATATATAACAAAAAGTCAATAGTGGAGTTGTAGGGGTTCGAACCCTAGTCTTGAATATTCTTCAAAAGTTTTCTACATGTTTAGGACATAGTTTGTAAAACTATCCGAAACTGTTACACATCTTTTTACCGTGACGATTTGTTCTCACCGTATGGTTTACCATTATCTTAGTGGGTTTACCACTATTGGTGAATTATCACCATCTGTTTTATTTTAAGCTAAAACTACTTCTCCTTTATTTACAGACACGCTGCAAACGTCAAGGAAATTTTCAGATACGATATTATCGTTGTCAATTATTTTTTTTGATAGATTATTTAAAGTGTTTCCAAATCTAACACTACATGCTTACTAATTAAGACGATACTCAATCAATGCCTAGTCAACCCCATAAAATTAAAGAACTATTAATAAATATGTGGATTTCGGTTAAAAAATCCACATATTATATTTCTTATACAAATATACTAACATTTATTTGACTATACAAGTAAATATTAATTTATTTTTATTTCTTTTTAGGTTTAGTTAAAATAATATCATCTATTAAACCATATGCTTTAGCCTCAGTTGAACTTAACCAAAAATCTCTAATACAATCATTCAAAATGGTCTCTTTATCTTTACCGCTATTAGTCGATAACATATCAAACAAAATATCATTATATTTTTCAGCTTCTTTTAACGATATTTGCATATCGGCAATAACGCCTTGGGCACCAGATGATACAGTGTGTAACATTGTTCTAGAATGCTTTAAACTAAAACGTTTACCTTTAGTACCACTAGATAATAATATACTACCCATAGATGCACATAATCCCATATTCATAGTTACGATATCAGAATTAACGTAATTCATAACATCCACCATACCTAAACCACTCAAAACACTACCACCACCAGTTGAACAATGAAGACGGATATCCTTAATCTCAAGGTTATCCAAAAACATTAATTGAGCTTGAACTATTGATGCCATGTTATCGTTAACAGTCCCATAAACATGGATTATTCTATCGAGCATCATCCTCGAAAAAATATCCATTTGCGTAACCCTTAACTCTCTTTCCTCAAGAATATAAGGTGTTAATGAAGATTGAATCTGTTTATCATAATAACCAATTGCTGATGTAGTTAACCCTAAATGGTTAACAGCGTACTTTTCAAATTCATTTTTAAATTGCATATTTTTATTTTATTTTAGTTTATGTTAAAGTAATAAAAACTGGTGTATTTTCACCAATCCAACCACCAATTATATTATATTCAAAATGTTCAATAGCCATTTGATACTTAGCGTTTTCAATTGTTTCACCTTCTTCAAGATCCTCATCATTAATTTCAAAATCATTAGCTAGTATCTCAATACATTTTTCTCTATCGTATGCTGTGACAGATAAATTAATCCTATCACAAACACCAATTATAGCTTCATCTAATCCGTCATAGAAAATAGCTTCATCAATTAATTCTAATACTTCTTCCCTAGTCATTAAAATTGTTTTTTACCAGATGTAGTTAAAGCTTTAGCTTCATCTTCAGTTTGTTTTTCAGATTTATATATTTCTTTAATTAAAATATATACTTCATTAATAACTTTATAACTGAATTTATCTAAAACTCCAGTATATGTTGTGAAATTTGGTGCTTCATACTTAATAGTATCTTTATCCATATCATAAGATATACCACACAATGATTCTTCAGCAATAATAACTCTTTGTTCTTCACTCAATAAATCAAAAACTTTTTGATTAATTATGATTGTCATGTCATACTTAGTTTCATATTTATATAGGTCGTTTGATTTAGAAACCTTAAATGGTGTCTTTAACCTATCATCAGCTAAAATCTTAATTCTAACATTACTTAATCCTCTTTTATTGATTAAATCTTTATAGAGGTCCTCAACCTCTAACCATACTTCTTTATACTTAGCCATTTTATTTTATTTTACTTTACTTTATTTTATTTTAACAAATATACTATTAACGATCTTTAATAACAACTAATTTTAAAAATATTTATAATTTTTCTTTTAGTTTATTAATTAATTCTTTTACCTCATCTGTAAGTATTTTTGGTATTTCAATATCTAGTGTTATTGTCATATCACCCCTAACACCATCACCATGTCTTTTAAGCCCTTTATTTTTAATTCTTAGGTTTGTACCAACATCACTAAACTCCGATATGGTAATTCTAATATCACTATCAATTGTTGGTATAACTACCTTGTCACCTAAAACTAATTGTGGGTATGTCAATTTAAGGTTAAAATTTAAATCATTTCCACTTCTAACAAACGTATCGTGTTTTAATTCAACAATTTTTATATGTAAATCACCATATTCACCACCTTTAATTGCATTACCTTTACCACCAATAACAATAACCATAGTGTTATCGATACCAACTGGAATTGGTATATCAACGTTAATTTCTTTAACGGTTAAACCACTACTATTACATGGTTTACACGGTGTTGTAAATTGGACACCAGAACCAGAGCAAGTCGGACATATTGTTTTATTCATAACAACACCAATAAATGTGTTTATCTGCTGAATCACAACACCATTACCACCACACATACCACAATTTACTGAATCATAACCACCATGGCCAAGACATGACCCACATTTTTCATTACGTTTATATTTATATTCTTTAGTAACACCAGTAAATATTTCTTCTAATGTTAACTTAACAACCAAATTTAAAATCTCACCAATAGGTGATTGTCTTTGGTATTTGAAGTTACTAGAAAATTGGTTACTACTAAATCTATGATCACCACCATTATCATATGTTGATCGTTTCTGTTTATCAGATAAAACACCATAAGCTTCATTTATTAATTTAAACTTTTCTTCAGCCTTAGGATCATCTGGGTTTGAATCTGGGTGTGTTTGTTTTGCAAATTTACGATAAGCCTTTTTAATCTCATTCTCAGTTGCTGTTTCATTAAGACCCAATACACCGTAATAATTTTTATTATCCATACAAATACTATTTATTTTTCTACAAAAGTACATATATTATCTAACATAAACAAATAAATATGAAAAAACCTTATTCACCAGCAAAATATAGAGTTGTTTTAGTTACATGCATTGAAGGTGAAGAACCTAAATATAGGAAAACATTACATAGGGGTCAAACTAGGGAAACCGCATTTATCCATTTTAATAAATTAAAAAAAGAGAACAATAAAATACATTTTAAACGAAATTTTATTAACTCAAATGGAATTCGTAAAGTTAATTATCAAATTTGCATTAGTAAAATAACTGAAGATGATGATATACCTAGAATTCTACGTGATCCATTCGGTAAACTTTATACTGAAAAATTTTTAGGTGATTGGACGATAATACATTCAGACGAATACTTTATTGAAGAAACTTTCTGGATTTATGGTGATTACCCTAGAACCGATCGACATGGGATTGATGCGATACTCAAAAAAATAATGATAGGTGCTCACGCTAAAAAAATGGTAAAACAAATAATTGTCGTGTGGAATAAATTAATTATTTTTAATGAGAACCAATTTGATTTAGTGATCTGTAAAAATATTGAAGATGCGCAACGGCTCCATCACGCTATATCTAATATCTGTAAAAAACAAAAAATAAAATCATTACTATTCATGGGTACATCAACCAAAGCTAATAGAGGCTTTTATTATGATTTAATACATGATAAAACTGGATGGCCATATACTAAAATAAGAAAAACTTCAACTAGACCCTAAAAAAAAAAAGACCATATTATATGGTCTTTTTTTTATCGTAATAGATTTTCTAATCTAACAACTAAATCATGTATTTTAATTTCATTTCTACTAATTATATCTTGCATCTGTGGTGGTATATTAGTAACAAATTCGCTTTTTATTTTAGAATTTTCTCTTTGTAAAATATCACTTTCTCTTAGACAATTATCATAAATTGCCGCTTTCTCCTCTTGTGTCATAATTTTTAATTTTTAACTACGTTAATCACACTCATAACTTAGTGCATTCACACGTTTTATTTTCACCACAATCACAAGATGTAGTTTCTGGTGTAATATCGATAGTTTCATCTAAAACATCAATATCTAAACCAACAGTAAATGTTGTTTTAATATCTTCAATCATTTCATTAATCTTAGCCATATCAGCAGCTGCAACTATCGTAGGATTAATACATTCAATACGTTCTTCACCTTTTGTTGGTAAGAAGAACGCTAATGCATTTGATTCCTTATGTGCAAGCATTGTGTTGACCGATTCAGCGAAAGGTTGTATAATATCTTTCATTTTCATCATTTCAGCGTCTAAATAAAAAACAATAATTAGTGGGTATCCCTTTTCCATATTTTTTTTTATACTAATATAGTTATTTTTTTTAATTAGTAAATAGTTACTCACTAATTGGTGGGGTTTTATTTGATGTTGATATCAAATATTCTTTGTAAGAAATTTCTTCAACACTTTCTTCGGTTAATGATGCAATATTTTCATCGTTAAACGAATTCAATAATAATTCATTGATATAATCGTTTTTTTGATTTAAACCAATAATTATTTTATAATTATCTAGTAGTAACCCATCTTGGGTATAAATTAAATATTCACTAATAATTTTATCTTGATATGTGGTACTTTTATATTGATCTATTTCTTTAATTATTATCTTTTTCATTTATTTTTATATATAAACAAGTTTAACTAAAATAAATGAATGTGTAAATGTTTTAACATAAAAAAACCCCAATAAATGGAGTTTTTAACTTTAATTTAAAACAAATTATATTTGACTCTAAGGTATTTTAGTGAACCAAGCCTTAATTGTGCTTGTTGTATTTGGGATATTATGAAACTCAACATTATCTATTGAACCATCATCTACAAAATAAAAACCAACCTCACCAGAGTAATGTGATTCACCAGAGTAATGTGATTCACCAAATGGTTGAAAATAGTCTAGTGACAGAGTTTTATTTGTTGATGCGATACCAGTCGTTAAGTTATATGGTCTTACGGCACCATTATTAAGTGTGTAATCATTATTACTAATAAATCTTATAGTATCGTTGGGGTATGAATTAGCAAAACCACTAAGTATTCTATCTAAAACCCATTTTGTACCAACTAAATCATTTAAATCATCAGACCCCTAATTTGGTAAGGTACCACCATTTGAATATTGGCTTTCCCATTTTGTGGTATCTGGTATTGATTGAGAAACTGAATAATTTCCTGGCACAATTTCTTTATTACAAGATACCATTAAAATAACTAAAATAGAATATAATATTTTTTTCATAACATTTAATTTAAATAACATACAACAAACTTAAACATAATAAATAACATTTCCTAATTTATTATGTATTATTTAATAAAATTTTTAATAAATTGTGTTCTATGGTATTTAGTAGCACCAAATTCAATTAAACCAGATATATGATCTTTGGTTAAATACCCTTTATTTGAATCCCATTTATATTCTGGAAACATATTGTGTAATTTACACATATATTCATCACGTCTTACCTTAGCAACTATAGCCGAAGCAGCGATACACATATAAGTATCATCACCCTTAGGTACTAAGGTGATATTATTAATGTTTTCTTTTTCATCCCATTCAGTTCCATCAATTAATATATGTTCTGGCTTAACAGATAATTCAGATAAACACTTACGCATTGTATTAAATGTTGTTGTGTTTATACCTAAACTATTAATATCAGAAACCGACCCAGCATTACATTGAATAGATATAGCGTTATTAACTATTATTTTGTAGGCTTCATTCCTTTGTTTATCTGAAAGCTTCTTAGAATCCCTTAAAATAGATGATCTAAAATCACGTGGTAATATTACAGCGGCTGTAACTACTGGTCCAGCACCACATCCTCTCCCTACCTCATCCATACCACATATAAAATCTAAATCACTTAAACTAGATGGGCTATAAGCTAAAGACTCACCTAGCTTCATTATCAATTTTAACTTTCATGTATCAATTATTTTCACAAATATACCAATTTAATTACAATTAAATTATTTCTTTAATAAATTTAATTAAAATGGACCCCATTTCGACTTCAAATTCATCAACATATATAATTTTTGTTAATGGTGAATTAGCTTTATAAAATAATTCCTCTTGCATTTGTTTATGATTTATAGGTTCAAGCACATAAGTTAGAGTTAAATTTTTCTTATATATTTCATCGTTCTCAACCACAAGAGATACTGATGAAATTAATTCTTCATACGTCATATTAAAATTTTGTAAATATTTTTTTTAATTTCACTAAAAGGCGTTGAAACCAAGAAGGTTTGATTATAGTTACACCGCTTGGATTATTTTTAATTACATCACCTAATCCAGAACGAATACTTTTAATTAGTTTAACCTTACTAACAGCTGTTTTATACTTATCGTCCATGATTTCCTTATTAACAACTTTAAGTTCATCTTCAATCATTTTTAATTCTTCTTTCTTCATATTTAAATATACTTTTTTTATATTTAACAGTAAACAATAATAGTTGACTATATTAAATTAAATACGTATAATTAATAAAAAATATAAAATATGATTACACTTACATTTATTTTAATTTGTTACGGAGCATGTAACAACATAATTTACGGTTCAATTTTTGAAGGTTTTAGATTATTTCTAACTAGATTTGGAACTGGCGGTTACAGTATACATAAACTATTTACTTGTTTCATGTGTTTAGGTACTTGGATGGGTTTTTTTGTGTCAGTTTTATTAATTAAATTTGGTTATGGAAACTTAACGCCAATGGGGTCTTTAGGTGTTAATAATATTTATCTGATGATATTCCTAAACGGATTAGTTTCAACAGCTGGGGTTTGGTTAATAAATTCATTACAAGACGCATTAGAAAGAAGTTCTGATGAAGAATAAAAAAAAAAAGCTAGATATCTAGCTTTTTTTTTTTAATAATCTTTATTTTCAATACATTTACCACAAGCCTCATCTGAGGTGCAATCACAGCTATCACCGCTATCACGATAATCGTCAGTTATTAATTCAACTTTTCGTTTAGGTGGTAACTCAATATTTGTTTTAGTTGTTTTTTTTCGTGTATTTATTATAGCTAAATTTCGTTTAGCTCTTTCTTCATCTGCGATAAGTTCATATTCTTCCTCAGTTAATAAAATTGGATTTCCATCAATATCTAAAAATTCACTATGTGATGTGTGTTTTTTTTCAGTTATAATTTCATTTTCAGTTACTTCCTCTTCACTAACATCTTCACTAACATCTTCACTAACATATTCACTAACATATTCAGTATTGTATTGTTCAGAGTCTATGTCCATATCAAATTCGTTTTCTTCGATAACAACTAATTGTTCATCAGCAAAAATGAATTTTAACCTATTCAGTACATCTAATGAATTTTTATTGAATAATTCTTTTAATTCATTAAACCTAATTTGTAATAGCTCTTTTTTTTGTTCCCTTTCTAAATTAACTTTTATTACCCTACCAACATAGGCTAATATATCATCTAGTATAACCGTTTCATTCTTACCATAAAGCATATGATAATTTTTTTCATCTTCACTTTTAATCTTATCAACTTTTGGATCGTCTGGAATAACCCAACCATCTTTAAAAACTGAATCAACTAACACGGTCCCATCTAAATATCGTATACCAATAATATGTGGGGCAAGTGAGTCTAGTGTTTTCTGTATATTCATAATTAATTAACTATTGTTATCCCAGTAAAACATACTGATAAAAGATATGCAATTGATATACAAAGGATTACTAATGAATTATTTGATAATTTATATTTAATTGGTTGTTCATCGATTGATGAAAACCAAGATTGTATAAAATAATAGGTATGTCTAAAAACAGATAGAAAAGCCATTAAAAATAGTATTATCAGTATTCGATTAAATATATCAATTAACATATTTTTTTTATTATTAATCTTTTTTACTTTTAGCTGAAACATCAAGTCTCAACGCTTGAGCTGAAACTCTAATTGATTGAAGACCTTTTCTTAATCGAACACCAGCCGCTTTGTTATCTTTTTCGTAAAATTTCACTGCATCTTCTTCTAAGCTAGATACCAAAGCTTTTAACTCGTTAAACATTTCCATATTTTTTTTTATTATTTATTTATTGAAAACATACTCGTAAATTTAACGATACTGTTTTCATTATTAACTATCTTAGATAGTATTTCCTTAATTATTATTGTTTTTTCATTAATACAAATAGTAGAATTTACTATATTTTCCAATTTTTCTTCTAACTTTATATTTTCTAAAGTTAGATCCATTATGATTATTTTAAATATTCTATCACTATCCATAAACCAATAATACAACACAAATAAAAAAAATAAAGGGTAAAGACAGTTTTTTTTATATAACCTTTAATGATTTATCGAAAATTTTGTATATTTCGATTAAAACATCTATATCGGAATTTGTTTTTAATTTACCATAATCAAAAATATCTAACCATATTTTAAGTATATAATTATTATATTCTGGTGTCTTATTCTTAGATAAATAAAAAACTTCATCTATAAATTCATAAAAATAAATATATAATTTTGGGTTATCTATGACGATACCTTCTAATAAAAAATTATTTTTATTTTTCTCCCAACACCAGTTAAAATGTGTTAATTGGTTATCGCTATTAGTTATTTTATCACCCATATATGTGTCAAAAATAAGCATAATTAGCGACTGAATAAAATCATTATATAAATTACATTTCTCAAAAGTTATATTATTTGATTCATATAAAGCATTAATATTTTCACTACTCATTGCACTATTGATATAAGCTAAAAACTCTGTTTTTCTAAACATTATTATATTTTATTTTAATATACACATATTAAAATAAAACTGAACTTTATTTTAACCAAGAATAAAACCTTTTGGTTAAGGATATACGATCAGCTAAACCATTTTCACCACCATTAACTCTTTTACTTAACGCAGTGATACTAGCGTCACTTACACCACGATCACAAATCAACCATAACTTATTTTTCTCAAAAAAGAATATTGCCGATTCAAATGAATATAATTCAGCAACTAAATTAGGATTTTCCATAATTTCATCAGAACCCAAATATTTAGCAAAAGCCGTATAATTTGCCTTGCCAGTAGTTTGCAAGGCACCTCTACCACGAAATAACCATCCTTCCATTGAAGCTTCATTACCGTTACCCATTCTACCCCCGTAAACTCTTGATGCGATTTTTTTAGGTTGTCTAGCATATAATTCAGCAGTTACTTTGGTGAAATATTTACCAAATGTTCTCAATAATCCAGATGCACTGTAATTTAGATTTTCACTAAATAATTGAAAATCGCCAGTTTCATGTGCTACTTGCCCACAAAAATGAGCTACTTGTTCATCACTTAAATTAAAATAGTCCCTAATAGCTTTTAATGTTTTAGGACCAAAAGATCCGTCTGGGGTTACACCTATTTTTTCTTGAAGTTTAATTAGTGACATATTTTTTTTATTATATTAACAAACGTTATTTATAATAAATATCATTAAAACTAAAAAAAGCTCTCATTTGAGAGCTTTTTAATTATTTAATATTAATAAATTAATCTAATGAATAAAATTCACCATCAACTAAATTAGTATTTTCATTCATAGTAACGTCTTTTTTAGCTTCACTTGCTTGACCAACGTTTATTTTATCCCAGTGACCTTCTTTAGGTTTTGGTGCGTTAGTCTTAGCGTCATCAGCTACACTACCTTCAATATCAGTCGTTGCTTCAGATGCAACAGATACAACATCATCTAATGATTCAGCTGAACCAGTTTTAGCTGCTGGTGCGTTAGTCTTAGCACCAGCAGCTACACTACCTTCAATATCACATTTAGCTTCTGGTGCCACCTTAACAGCACCATCCAATGATTCAGCTGAACCATCTTTACCTTTTTGACCTTCAATATCCTCAGATTCACCTAAAAGTACTTTAGATTTGTTCCAAATATTAGCGAAAGCTTCATTTTCATTTATTCTTGATTTACCTTTTAATAGACCAAGTGTTTCTTGAGATTTATAACCCATAAGGTGTTTCATCTTATCCATATCTTCATTAACTAAAGATTTGTTAGTTGCAGCTAATACAATTGCAGTACCTTCAGTTACTGTTCCTTCCCAACGGATCTTACATGTTAAGTTACCATCCGTCATTTCAAATTCTTTTTTATCTAATTTGTACGACTCTGGGATCAATGTTAATGCGTGACCTAATTTTTGTGTTGTATTAACACCATCAAATGGCTTGTCACCATTTTTGTTGAATCTTAATCTTTTCATTCCTTCGTTTATTTTATTTAATTTACTTATTTTATTATTTTCACTTAAGGTCTTAAACCAATTATTGGTATCTGATGGATTTACGTTTTTTTTATCTAAATATTTCCTAGTAACTAATTTAAAATCAGATAATTTATTTTCTGGAAAATCATTCATAATATCTTCTCTAACGTATACTTGAATAGAATAATTATCGTAAGCTTTTTCATCTTTATCATATAGTGATGAATAATTCCAACCAGTTGCTATCTTACCATTAGCCTTTAAAATAGCAAAATGAGTATAACCAGCACCTAATTCAAACCCTTCTTTTAATGCGTAATTTCTACCCTTACTCTTTTCGTTTTTTGGTAATAATTCAATATCATCACCTAGAGATAGATAAGCTCTATCAGCATCAGCTCTTCTTTTTTGTGAATCCTCAATACTTTTGATTAAATCCTCACCAAAAGTATCGGATGACGCACCCCAAACAGCTTGAGCATTTGCTATACCACCTTCATTACCCATTCTTGAACTACCAGCAATTGCTTCTCTAGCTCTAGCTTTAAAGATTTCATCTGGGGTTCTATCATATTGGATCATTTCTTGACCATTCATGATTTCTATTTCTTGATGATATGTTTTTTCGGCATCATTAGTATAATTGAATTTAATTTTAACATCAGCTTTTACTACAGATTTTTTAAGATCTTTGTCATATGCTTTAACATCCTTTTCAACTGCTGAAACACCATCTTTATTGATTTTGGAATCTTTTTTACTGATAGATTTCGACATCTTAATTCCTGGTGTTGATTCAGCTTCGGTTATGAATCTAGCAATCAAACGGTTCTTTATTATATTCTTATCCATGTTTAGTTTAATTATAAATATCTAACTTTTAATTAAAAATTAGTCCTTTTTATTTTTTAATTCAATTATTTTTCTAATAACATCAATACTTTTACCTGTTTGTTCAGCGATTGTCGCAATTATAGTATTTTCATCTAGAGATGGTGAAATAACAGACTTCTTAGTTTTATTTTGTTTAACAACACCGCTGGCACCGCTATTACAACCACCATTTTGTGCTTTATTGTTATTATTTAACTTACTACAATCATCTATCGTTACCATTGTACCATTTGGGTATTGTGTTTCGACTTCAGCTTTAGTCTTTGGTCCTTTTTTAAATTCACCATTACTACCTATGTTTGCCAAGCCTGGAGTATCATATTGACCACCAACACTACTAACTGTTACACTCTCATTCATTGGGGTTTCAACAATTTTACTCAATGGTCCAGTTTTTTTAACCATCCCCATTGGTCCAGTGAAAGCACCAGAACCACTAGCACTAGTCATTTCATCAACTGGTTTTGTTTTAACCTCAGCTGATCGCCTAGCTAATTCAGCATCTCTTTTTGTTTTAAGGTTAGCAGCGATAGTCTCTTGACTAGGTTTAACTCTCTGTTCTTCTGGTTTAACCATAGATTGTTTAACGCCATCCGTAAATTCTGTGTGTTTAGAAACAGGTATTTCTTCTTCAATCGTTGGAAATTCATGTAATTTTTGAATTTCTTCGTCAACCGAACCATGTAACCTAATATTACCTTTTTTAACTAAAACATCAAAATTATTTTGAACATAACGAGCAATAATATCCCCATCAATTTTTATTTCATCGTACAAAGGGTTATTATTATTACCAACAGGTATTCTAGCTAATTCATCTGCCGCTAAAATCAAACCCCTAACATCGTTTTCAGTACTAGCTGGTTCAAATAACGCATAAAAATTAAAATCATATAATTTACCATCTGGTCCCTTAAGTACTGCTTCTGATTCGATTAGATCCAATTTAACAGTTGTGTAAGTAGAAGTTTCATCGTTACCTAATTCTTGATTATTTTTATCATCTGGTGCGGCATATCTGTCGTAATCTAACCCAAGACCCTCATTTTCAAGCCCCTTTGTTTCAATTGGTGTTTGATTAGCTGTAATTAAATCACATAACACCATTTTAATATTAGAAATTGTTTCATCTCTTCCTAATTTTTTAGGAATCTCATATCTAGGTTTCGTAACTTCAATAAGTAGATCTTTACTTTTAAGTACTTCACAAATATCACAAAAATTAATATTTTTACTTTCCCAAAATTCAGACAACTCATTACCATCACCGTATAAGTATTTAAATAAGTTAGTTATTTCTGAATCGGGTAAATCACTTTTATCTTT
>JGI1221J13441_10000308_pt1 | contig 22971 bp, 38 predicted proteins | sample LakVidmifraction_4_FD_13441 | JGI IMG/M metagenome (IMG submission 13441) | reverse complement strand
TGGTTGGGTCGGGTGTGTTGGTTGTAGGTGTGTCGACTGGGGTAGGTCGGAGAGTAGTAGGAATGACGGGTGTCGACCTGGGGACGACGGATTGGTTGGTGTCGGGTTGTCTGACGGGTGTGTGGGGTAAGGAATAACAGTCACAGTGTCCAACACTCCCATGGCGTGGTCCACTATCCCCTTCTGCTCCAACTCCTTGATCCTCTTATCAATATCCTCTATCGAGGTCATCGAAGGAATCACTCCCTTCAAGTCGTTAGCACTCTTAATCACATGCAGGTTCTTCGACACAATCCCACCATGCTTACGCATATCCAGGAACGCCACAGCCTTCAACAACAACTCAGCCGCCTTATGGTCCATAACCGTGTGAGCATCCCCAGCCTTGTCAATAACCGTCGTATACAGGTTAGCCCCCAAGATGTCCTTACGCAGTCTCGTTAACCCAAACTGCAACGCCTCATCCAAGAAGTTCTCATACGTCCCAGGTGGGATCAACACCCAACAGATGTTGTGCCTCTTACTGAGGAGGGAGAGCACCCTATTCGTAGGTGTCCCTGTCCCCAACGCTATGTTGGACAACTCAATCTTACGAAGCTGCGACTGAGCCCTGTCGTACTCCCTCCAGAACTCAATACGAATCCGGTTCACCAAGGGATCAGGGGTTATCCCGTGAGTCGTCACATACGACTCCTCAGTCTGCTCCAAATCCAACTCTGTAACGTGAGCGTCAAGAAAGACCTGCAACTCCCTAGGACTTAGGTTGAAAATGCTTCTAGGATCTGACTTGCTTAAGGGACCGTGCGTCATAATAGTATTGTACTCCGGTTTTTGGTTTTTGTATTTCTCAATCTAACCTATTGGATTTTTTGGCTTTTATGGATGAGATGACCGTCCAGCCTCCCTCCCCGTCACCCGTAATAGATGGGTACCCCCCCCCCTTAGGCTAGGCATGCTTCGTGCTTATGGCTATGTTATGCCCTATGCTATGTGTGTGTTGTGCCTCTTGTACTGTGTGCCTATGCTATGCATGCCTCATGGTACAGATTGACCCTGTTTAAACGCATCTCTTCAAACGAAGGTGCTAGCTCATGTCCATGATGTTTGACCTTGACCTAATAGCGATAGCCTCATTGCAAGGCGTCCTATCGCCGTCAAAGTCTTTAACCTTGATACCATAGCGGCTCATCTTAGTTCTGAAATGCGGCGCGCTTAACCCCAGAAAACGTCCAGCCATTGCGACATCCCAGCCTGTTAACATCAACATGTTGACCGATAAAATGTAGTCCTCAAGCTTCAGGTGTTCCCTAACGTCAAAATTAATCAACATCTCAGCTGTAACGCGTGGATGTTTTCCAAGGTAATTAATAGTCTTTTCAAGCCTTGCCTTGTGCTCGTTCTCATTCCCAACGAAGCCGCGCATCTCATTCTGGGCCTTGTAGCTTTCACGCCGATCGGCAAGCTTTCTCTCTTGAGCGCCCTCAGCGTATCTAGCCTTTGCCGCATCCCTCAAATACTCAACCATATCCGGCTCTTGAGTCTTTTCCCAGCGCTCTTGATACGCGATCAAGTCTCCAAAGTCATAAATCTTGTCCTCTCCGCATCTCCTAGTCCATTCGCCGACATCCGGCATAATCTCCATTAATTGATCAATTTCATACTTTGTCATGTCGCTATAATTAAAAGCCATATAACAAACTTCTCCACTAAAACCATGGACAAGTCAACGAAGAATTGTGTTAATAATAACACACTTACCAAAGTCATCATGACACATAGCGTATAACCTGTTAATATAACGTGTTATTATTAACAGCAAGCTTAGCTGGCTTCTCTTTATAGTATATCTATATATATAATATTATTATATATAACACATAATACTGATAGATTACGCTAACCAATCAGAGATTTCCTAAAAACACCTAAAAAGCCCTAAAAAAAACTCCCAAAAAACGCGTGTATAAAGCAACATCATAGGAAATAAACCTACCTTTTGAATCAAACAAGCCTTGACACCTTTGCGCTTACCCATTAAGACATTCCTAACAAGCAGCACTCAACCAACAACCAACAACCAACAACCAACAAGCCTAACAGTCCCAGCCTTGGACTTTAACTAGTGGCAGTCAGAGAGACTTAAACAATGACCACAATGATTAGACACGCCAAGCCTACACAACGCTGGACAATCCTAAACAGGCCCCAGACGCTTACTAACGTAATCAAAAACACCACAATGACGCTCCCTGAATACATTATCAATTCAGGCGGCATGCCTGTATGTCGCACTAGTTCAGAGCGTGACGCTGCACTGATAGCAGCTGCTCCCACCATGCTAGCGGCTCTAGAGCATCTAGCCCTTGAGCTTGGAGATGGGACTAATTACGTCAAACATTCTAAAGATGCTATCCGTAAGATTGCTGAGGCTATCGCTGAGGCTACGACACTGCCACGCGTTGCCAAGTGTTCTGAGCGCAATACAGTACGCGCCTACAATGGGGAGATTGCTTAACATGACCACAACAACACAAACACTAGTTTACTCACTAGCCTTCAAAGGCTTGTACGGACGCAATCGTAAGCCCAAGTTTCATGTTGTCGAGATTGCTAGCGACATTGCTCTAGATGCTCCCTTAAGTGTCGACACGCTCCAAGGCCTAGCTAAGCACGAGCTTAGGCTTATGAACGCCAAGCGTGGCGGCTGGGATGTGACCAAAGACACTGAAACAATCGAGGATTGCGGCAATGGGGTTGTGATGCGCACTAGAATGCTGCGCTTCAATCGGCCTAGCGATTATCTCTTGTCGGGGGCAGTATGAGTATGACGAAACGCTTCCACGTCTTAGTTAATCAGCAAGGGATTGTGCCTCATTGCGTCTTTACCACGCCAGAAGAGGCAGTAAACGCTTTCAATCGTAGGTCAGACAAGGCTCAGCAAGGCCTTAGTGTTGACCAAGTGGATTTTACCTATGTCGAGCTTGATGTGGTGCTTCAAAGCGATGGGACCGATGACATGTGGGTAGAAGCAGTGCGTGTATGTGCGAAAGAATTCACGACAAAGAATTGCCTCAAAGAACTCAAAGCAGCGCACAAGGTTTTGCTTGCTGCGCCGCTAGATTCTCTCACCTTCTGGTTAGCGCATGAGAACTTTGTGAAGCTTTTGAGAGACTTTTTAGGCGAAAATAGGAATTGGGCCGTTAATTCGAGCAAGAAAGATATCCTTTACGTTATTGGCCTTTGTTCGACGTTTAGGCCTATAGAGCCACATAGAATCCTCTCCAGTATTGCCGATCAACACCATTACATGGTGAAGTCATGACAACACTCCCAATCGTTCACCTAACGCGTGAGGCTTGGCTACAGGCCGCGATAACTGAGCTTAGGCCTATCTTTGCCTCACATGCTGCGCCCTTGCCTGATGTCATTAGAGTTAGCCTAGGCTGGCCAGCTGGGGCGCGTTCTAAGCGGCCTAACGCGTCGACATCAACGACATCAACTCCCCAGACCATTGGAGAGTATTGGCCAGCTGGATTAGCAGCGGATTCGTTGCCGTCGATCTTTATCTCACCCAGTATTGGTGACCCAACTCGGGCGCTAGACATTCTTATCCATGAATTGTGTCATGCCGCTGCGCCAAGAGATGGTCACGGTAAGGCGTTTAAACGCATAGCCTTGAAGATGGGCCTTGAGGGTAAGATGACCGCCACAACGGCTAGCCAAGCGTTAACCGTGCAGCTAGTGGCCATGCAAGCCAATACCTTGGGACTCTTTCCTCATGGTGCCCTAAGCCTTGATGATAGTCCGAAGAAGAAACAAGGGACGCGCATGCTTAAGGCTACGTGTGCCGCTACCGAGTACACAGTGAGATTGTCGCAGAAGTGGGTTGACCTTGGCCTACCTAGCTGCCCGTGTTGCGGCGAGACTATGACGCTTGAAGCGTTAGAAGAGAGTGAAGAATCATGACCTTTGAACTCGTAACGCTAGTCACAATCGCCACTAATTTAGTTCTATTGTTCATACTTTTGGGAGAGGTTTAAAATGACACACACACAAAGACTTGCACTCATCGCCTGTATCGCAGCAACTGCCCAAGACGCTAGAAGTGAAGCGCCCGCGCCGTGCTTCGGGCCGCTTGAAGCGCCCAAGGTCACGGTCACGGTTACACCGGCGACACCCAAGGCCAAGGCCAAGCCAACACCAACACCCGACACGTTCGGCACATACCTAGGCCTGATACGACAAGCCCAGAGACTTGGGGAGTGTAGCTTTTATAGCGACATGCTTGTGTCGCAGATACGTTTTGACCCAGAGGACATCGAAGGACTGCCAGAGGCTAGGGATTTAGCTAGATGCTTAAAGCAAGCTAAGATGCTGGGGCACCTATGATTCAAACGCATTACATAATCACCGACATGCGCGGCAACGCTATAGGCTTTGCTGAATTCGGCACCGAGCACACTACGTTCCCCAGCTACGATGCAGCTTGGGATTACTTGCTTGACAACTACCCAGATTCATCGCATCTGTTTGATGTTCAGGAGGTACAAACTAATGAGATATTTGAAGAACGGCACTTGTAAGGCGTCTAACTTTGCCTGTAACCCCCGCGAGGGGTGGGCCATTAGCTATGGACACTGGCATTTTGTTAAGCGCGTGCCAATGATCGGCCTAGTTTTTAACTCATACCGATACAGTGTCACCACACAAGCGCACCAGCGCAAGGCGCGCGAGGAGCTTAAGCGTGCGGGATATGTTATCGCGCTGGAGGTTAACACCGTTCTTAGTCTCGATGCGCCGTTTAAGGACGTGCTGCGTGCGACGATTAAGCACCACGAGACACTGGCCGAGCAGATATCCGACCGGTTAGACGGTTGCACTAGACGCATCAAGGCTTCAACCTTAGAGATGCTAAACGCCGAGCTGGTAGCACACTTAAATAAAGCAATGACCCTAGAAAGCTTGTTGACAAGCGTTGTTTGATAGTTAATAAGTTATAAAGTTTCTCGCGGCGGATAGTCGCAGAGAATTAGAAAAGGAAAAAATAAAATGGCTCAAAATATTATCGCTCAAGTACTTGGCGGCTCTAAAACCGTATTCGATGGCGTCGCTACTGTAGCAGACGTTAAGGCGAAACTTAACCTTGATGGCAAGTATCAGGCTAGCGTGAATGGTGAAGTCGAGTCGGACGATTACCAGCTAGAAGATACCGATCATGTCACTTTCACTCGCCAAGTAAAAGGCGGCTGATTTAACTCGGACCTTTGCGGCCTAGTCGTATCCAACTATCTTTGATATCCCCCAACGGTTAGACGACAGAACTAGACTAGGCCGCTTTTTTTACGCTCGAATAGAGCAGAGAGGTTACACATGACCGAGATACCTACAATCTCACCGGACGCTATAGCCGACCTGCTTATGCGGATAAACCCACAGCCCGCAACACGCGCTGCCATAATACAGGCCAACCCCGTGACCAGACCCGCCACGCTCGCCGAGCTAGTCAAAGACAACTACAGGATTGGCAAGCAACTATTTGGCGAGTCGTCGCTAGATACTCTCGCTTACTTAAGAAACTTATGCGCTAATTCTGACACCGACCCAGCTAGCGTTTCGATTGCACCTTATCAGACATCAGACGACACCCTACTAACTAAGCGTGGCTCTATTAATTCTCGTTTCTTCGCCAAGCTATTCGTTGGAGAGCACAAAGCAGAGGAGCCCGACGACAAGCGAGAGGCTTCGCTTGCGGCCTTTACTATGCTCAACAAAGCAGCCGAGACTACAATCAAGAACTATGAGGACGTGCACAAGCGCCGCATCCGTGACGACATGCAAAGCGCAGAGAATCGGCTTAACGTAGCTAGGTCGAGTTTAAACACTGCCACCGCAACATACCAAGAGCGCTGGGCCATCTTCGCTAAGAGCGTGCGCACTACTCAAAGCAGCGAGGTAGCGACGACCAACATCAAGCTGCTAGCCGAGGAATTACAGCAGCCGTTTTGGTCAGAGTGTAAGCCTTGGGCTAACAATAATGGCAAATTTGAGCTTTTGACCCAAGAGATAGTGCTAACGATACCTGTAGACGAGGAGCACAGTTACACAATCAACGTGGGACGCGTTAAGGTAGTTTTCGACGTTACTACGCGCACTATACAGGTTGACGAGGAGCACCGATACCCAGATGGGCGCGATGACCACGAGAAACTTCACGGGACTATAGCGACCACGAGAAACTATGCCGCTTGGCGCACGTTTCATCCCTTTATGCGCGCTCAGGATAACCCTAGGCCGCTATGCCTAGGCGGCGAGCAGGACGCCTACAATCGTTTCTATAATGAAGGAAACTTGGGAGCTATGCTATCGATGCATCGCCAAGTCTTAAGCCATTACTCGCCGGACACAACACCTTGGGTAAGCCCCTATGAAAAGATTCAAGAGTTTGAGAGACAGGTTGTGCATCAAAATCAGCATTACCTAGAGCGCCCCAGCATTGTTGCCCCCCATATCGAAGGCCTCACTAACAGCAAATGGAGATTTAAACGCAATGACATTAAAGTTAGAAATTCCTCACTCAGTTTATAAAGAAATTATGTTCTACGTTAATGAGTCGGACGTGGAAATCTCCGGCCTGGGCACGTGTAGCTTTGACAAGCCTACGGGACTTTTCAAGGTGCATAAGATTGTGCTTTGTGAGCAGGAGAACGGCCCCGCCACGACCGATCTAGACGCCAAGAGCATTACTAAGGCGATGCATGAGCTAAGACTTGAGCCGCATGACTTAAAGTTTTGGTGGCACTCCCATGTCAACATGCCTGTTTTTTGGTCTGGCACTGACAAGGCTACAATGGCCGAGCTTGGTGAGCATGGTTGGTTCCTCTCGACCGTGTTTAACAAGAAAGCCGAGCTAAAGACATGTGTCACCTTCCCTACCGAGTTTGGGCTCTATGAAGTGGACGCAATCGACACGACCATTACCGATATGCCACAGCCTCAAGAGCCGCCCGAGTATGCGGGCTACCGTGCCAACATGAAAGCGCGGTGCACTGAAAAAAAGTTCTACGCCGCCCCAAGGGGAAGGGTTCCAATGTACCCAAAACCAGATTGGGCGGTGCAAAAAAGCCATCAGCTAGGCTTCGGAATGACAGGCAACGACGATATGGCCGACTATGACACCTATGAGGGATATCCGGTATTGCGAAGCTCGCCGCCCCCCTTTGTGAAGAAACGCACCAAGCCTGTTTTAGAGATGGATTACAGGGAGGCTTATGCCTACCTGGAGGAATTGCAAGCGCGCTTCGATTACATAGGCCAACTATATGGCGAGCAATTGAAGGATTACGAGCAGCTATCAGAGGACTTTGGTGGCATTTTTACGCCTAAGGAATTGAAGGACATACAATGAATCTATCAAGACAGGACGGGACCTTAAACCCTGACCGTTTAAACACCCCCATTACTGTTATCGGGGCGGGAGGCATAGGCTCATGGACAACGCTAAGCCTGGCCAAGCTGGGGTTCTCTAGTTTGCAGTGCATCGACTTCGATACAGTGGACGACGTGAATATTCCCAGCCAAGTCTTTGCACCGGCTCAGGTTGGTAAGCCTAAGACAGAGGCACTCTTTGACGTTGTGAAGCTACTAACAGGCACGGCCATTAGGGATGTTAATGCGCGTTACGACGCGGCACAGATTAACGGCGCTAAGGTTGTTATTGTGGCAGTGGACAACATGGCGCTCAGAAAGCAGATCGCCGAGGACTTTAGAGATGGCAAGCTACTCGCTACACACGTCGTAGATGCACGAATGGCAATCGAGACGGGCATTGTGACCACGTACAACGCTGACAGCGTGGCGGCCTACCTAGAGCGCTTATACACAGACGAGCAAGCAGAGGCTGAGGCGTGCACCAACAAGGCGATTGCGTACACAACGCTGATTATAGCTGGCCTGATATCCAAGACAGTGACAGCGCTCCTAGATGGCCACACTATGAAGGTTAACTTTTCATTGCAGATTAAGCATGGCATGACCCCAGAGATGCAGATATTCACTAAGTGTGCTGCTCCGGTCGTTAGCGGCATGGAATATAGCGAGGACGAGGATAGCGACGAGGATAGCGACGAAGGAAACGCCGAGGAGACTAACGAGGATTACCCTTTTTAATAGAGCGTCGCCTGGCCCATCAGAGAATGATTAACCAGGCGGCGCACGATGTGATACAGATGCTACGACAAGAGGGTTTAAACGATGGCGATCAATGATTGGATAAATTCCCAAATGATGAGGCAATGGCTAGAGCCTATGCGTGCTATGGGACATGAGCCTACTGCGCCCATTATCCCCGACGAGGCGCTGAGCCGAGCTAGTTCGCAAGAACGCCTAGGCAACTGGAGGGGCGACTTCATCATGGTTCCCGAACGAACGGCCAACGGGATTACAAGCCACCGCGTGACAAGGGAGGCCCTGGAGGCGTACCGACAGCGACAAGCTACGGAGGAGGGGCAGCGCGTAATGGCCGAGCAAAGGCAGGAGCACCAAAGGCTGATGACAGTGTTGTCTACGCCTTACACAACTCACAACACTGATTACGCAGCTTGGCTTGATCGGCAGAGCCATGAAGCGGAACCGCCTCCCATGGAATGGCTAGGGCGAGAAACCCCCAGAGTCCTAGACCATATTCTACAATCCCCAATGGGGCAGCTTACTGCGGTCAAAGAGTTCGCCAACCTTTTCAGGGCCCTCCGCATCAGCCCACCACACGCGGCCATTATTGCTAGGTGGCTTACTGATAGCTTGATTAAGACTAAGTTCGTTTCCAAGGCTGACAGCCTGGAGGAGCTTAACTCTGACTCGTTTAAACGGTACGTGCAGAGCAGAGCCTATGATGCAGTGTTGGAGCAAGTATCAGTTACTATCGACGAGAAAACGCTAACAATGACAGCCACAGCCTACGCACTAAAAGGGGATGGAAAATGATATACGCCATAGGTTCTATTGCGATTACTTATAGCTTGTTTGGGTTCGAGGTAGCTCAGGCTGTGACAATTACATGGCTCATTTGTATGGGCGCCGTTTGGTTGGCGGCGCTATGATGCTGGCTAACACGATCAAGGACCCGAGACATATCTTGGAGCTATATGCTGCGGGGATGGGTGCGCCGAGTATTGGACGAATCCTCAAGACTAAGGTTCACACGATTGAAAAGTTCTTAAAAGATCAAGGCGTGCTGCGCGACCGAGTAACGGCTGTGCGTTTGGCGATGATACGAATGAGGGGCGTGAGATGAGTATTATTGATTTGATCCGTGAGCTAAAGCGCGACTTGTTCATAGAGACTGGCGAGGACGAGTCGATCCTCAGCATAAAGGTTAGCCCTAGAGTGTGGATTGGCATTGTTGCAGAGGTCCACAACTCACAGATACTTTGGGACAGGAGACTAGACTCCTCAGAGACAGCTAAGAGTTTTCAGCTAATGGGAATCGAGATAACGAGATGAAACTAACTAAACTCAGAGAGATCGCCATGGCTGCGACGCCTGGCCCCTGGAAATACGACTACGGGAATAGGGAGGTCGAGGCAGAGAAAGGACGCCGTGGCATATGCGCTTTCCACGGACTCACTGAGTTTTTGGACGATATGACTGAGCGTAAGATACTTTCCTTTGAGCAGGACGACAACGCCAAACACATCGCCACGTTCTCACCCGCTATGGTGCTCAAGCTCCTCGACGTGGTTGACTGCGCACTTGAGCTACAGGAGATTTTATCACCTGGGTTCGACCGCGAGCACATTGACTGTTTCACGATCCAACCCATGAACAGGGCACTAGCCGCGCTAAAGGCGATTAAATGACCAAGCCATCTAAATCATCAATGAAACGCGCCCGTGAGATTGTCGACGGCGACCCCCGTTGGACCGATAAAAGAACGCCAGTTGAGCGTATCGCCAAGGTGCTCGATTTATGGAAAGAAGAGCGAGCACACTCAGCGAAGCTGGCGGGGGAACTTGATGTCATGCGCAGTCGCGCATCTGCTCACCTTATACGCAGTGAAGGGGAAGGAATGAGACGCTACCATATTAAATACGGCAATCGGCTGTATCTCATGATAAGCAAAGACGACTTCTCATGGACGCATTGTATTCCTTACGCCAGGTCCGGCACACTAAAGCTAATGACTGAGCGCCTGGCCGAACTCAAAAAAGACACAGGACTATACGAGGCCCGCGTTGTAGCGGAGTCCGATATCGCCTTAACAGTGGAGAACGTGCCATGAGAACTTATTTTGAAAAGTTTACCGACATACCAAGCGCTACGCTCTGGGCACCTTTTGAACCCTGGGCTTACAACTTTGAAACAGAAAGCGTTGGACCACGTAAGGACGTGGTTTTTATACGCTTAGATAGCGTGAGCTTTGTTGTCGCCATGGATAATTCCATGTTCGAGTTAATGTCAGGGACTGAACGCCTCATGTATGGCAAATTCATTATGACTTGGAGTGAAGAATGAAAAGCGGTGGCCCCATTGTTGTTTCTTACGGAGCAGGGACTAATTCAACCGCTCTACTCGTTGGCCTTGTTAACCGATCGGAACGGCCAGACCTTATTCTATTCTCGGACACGGGAGGTAAGAGGCCGGACACCTATGCGTATATTCACACGCTAAACACCTACCTTGCTATCAACGGCTTCCCGCAGATAGAGACGATATGCCTGGCCGGTCCGACCATCGAAGAGGATTGTGCTAAGAAGGGCACCATGCCAAGCGTTGCTTTTGGTTTTAAGACCTGCTCGCACAGGTGGAAAATTGAACCACAAGAGAAGCGTTTAAACAGTTTTCCCCAAGCTAGGGCCGCGTGGAGGCGTGGGGAGCTTGTTACAAAGCTAATCGGATTCGACGCAGGTGAGCCACAAAGAGCCAAGCCTTTTAAGGATGAGAAGTGCGTTAACAGATACCCGCTCATCGAATGGGGTTGGGATAGGGATGACTGCATAGAGGCGATACGAAAAGCTGGGCTACCATTGCCTGGAAAATCTAGCTGCTTTTTTTGTCCCAACATGAAAGCCTTTGAGATCAAGGCTCTATCTATAGAGAACCCCGACCTATACGCACGAGCGCTTGAGATGCAGGACACAGCCATAGCCAATAAGAAGATTGGCAGGGTAAAGCACTGGAAGCAGATCGGGGACCAACTAGGTCTGGACATGCCGTGTGGATGTTACGATGGAGGCGAAGAATGAAACACATAATCCTTTTACTAACCCTAGCAGCTTGCTCAACCATCCCCGCACCCAAGGCGACAGACTCGCAGTGGATTGTGCCTGGGCTTACCGAGCAGAAACAAGAGACAGATCAGTGGTGCGCAATCGCCGCTGCTCGGATGCTTACCAAGTCCACGATTAGACAGTGCGAGGTGGCGAGCAAGACTTTCGGCGACGATTGTTGCACCAAGCTCACTGTTAAATGCGTGCAGCCGAATCACATCGAGATGGTGCTGAGAGCAATGGGCGAGAAGCCCGTCGTTCACGCAGTCACGTTCGACGCCGTGTTTAAACTCATCCAGGCAGGCAAGCCCGTAGGCATTGCGCATTACAATCGCCAAGGCGCAGCGGGAGCTACGGCTCACGCAGTCGTGGCTTTCTGGGCTTACGAGAGCGCGGGTAAGAAGTATATCCGCGTTTACGACCCGTGGACGGGCACAGTAAAGAACTGGGATGCGTCTTACGTCACCGGCAATCTAGCCTGGACGCGAGTCGTAAGCTTATGATCGCTTGGGTTATATCCGGCGGCGGAGCGCGCATTGTACAAGCGCAACACCTGATTGAGGAACACTTGGACAACGGCTACCCCATGCCGGACCTTATCGTGGGCTCATCGGCTGGCGGGCTGCTTGCGTTTCTCATTAGTCACTTTGGTATAGCCGGTAGTCGGGCAGAGATTCTAAAGATTAAAACTCGCAAGGAAATCTTCGCGGGTAACTTCGGATTCGGCTGGGGCAAGCTTGGCCTTTGGTCATCTAGCCCATTACAAAAGCTTATGCAAAGAGTACGGGACCACAAGCCTTTCGTTAGCGGTAAAAACATCCCTTACTATCTTTGCAGCTATGACATTTGTAATCACAAAAACATTTACTTCACAAAAACCAACACGACCCAGCACCTAGCTTCCACCGCGTGCATACCGATATTGGTTGAGCCAATAGACGGGTGGGCAGTGGACGGCGGGCTCACCGAGACCACGCCACTAAAAAAGGCTATCGAGCTAGGAGCTTCAGAAATCCATGTGTTTCAGTGCTCGGCTGATGAGGGTTCGTCGAGATTAGCCGCTCCTAAGAGCAAGATTGAACTCGCGCTGAGATGCTTCGAGGCCATGCGCCTTGCCATAGCTAGAGAAGATATTTCTGTGTGCTTAAAAAAGAATATGCTTTCGGGATATCGGCACATTAAAGTCACTCATCATGTGCCAGCGAATAATGTTCTCGGAGTTATCGATTTCGAGCAGATAAGTAACGCGTACCATCTAATAAAAAGGCAAAAATGAAACTCCTACAAATCGAAACCGTGAAACGTCGCCCACTAATCACCCCAAGCACTATGGCTGAGTATTCTATAGCGATTACTTTACTGTGTGTCGCAGCACTTGCACTCATGGCAGTCGGCCAGATGATGGCGTGGATAGTGGGGGGCTTGTGATTCTAGACCTACCAGAGCCAATACACTGCCATGTTTTACAGGAATACCTAACCAATGGTGCCGAGAATAGCGTTGAGGAGTGTTACATCTTCGCGGTCACAGCGCTGGAGAATCGAACGCTTTTGTTCACTTGCCACACTGAGAATGGAGCCGTTTTCTCCCGCCTACCAATCTGGGCTTTCCGCACTAAGGATTACACTGACGCCGGAGAAGATCTTGACCTAGAAACGCTATGCCCCTGGAGCGCACTTGGCGGGAACGCGTCGATCATCAAACACAGATATCTCAAGGACTATGAGGTTAAGTGCAAGATCGGTGACGAGTTTGTCGCTGGCAGATACCTGTTCACGATTGATTACAACGAAGGGCTCTATGCTCAAGACCCCGAGCAACATAAGACCCACAATGTAATAGAGCTAGATTCTGGGTTCTACGCGGCACTACCCAATAACTTCTGTTTGTTTGAGGATAGTCACTTCGTAAAGAGTGCGCCTAAGTCTTCCCACTACGCTAGAAATGAAATCTATTTCAGGAGCCTGGGATGAATCTAGATGAGGTTAAGTGGCTACTCGCCAACGTGCGTGGACCGCTTGTTAGATCAGACCCAGCGGGGGGGCACTCCTCAACAAGCTACGGCCATTGGGGAAGATCAAGACTGATAGGCGTTAAGGGCGACCTAGCGATTATACAGCCCATGGGGCACAAGAAACACGAGTACGTAGACCCCAAGTGGTTGAGTAACTGGAAATCAAAGAATGGAGAAATAGAGATGGCTAAAAAGAAATACGATTACGAAGAGGCTGAGAAGCTTAAAAAGATGGGCAAGTCTAACAAAGACATCACCGCCATTACAGGCATCCCGCAGTCTAGCCTCTCACAGTACCTTACGGATCGAGGGCTGAGAACCTACCCCAAGCGAGTGGTGACAGTGTTTAAACCTGCTGAGCCTGTTTCTTTTCAGGCCGTGGTTGAGGAAGAACTGAAGTGGGATGCGGCTGCGGCCCAGGTAGCCAAAAGGACTGAGCTTCTCAAAGAAATCGACCGTGAGCCCGTTGTCCTCCCCAGGGTTGTGGCACAGGTTATGGATAAACCCAGGCCAACGCTTGTGGACTTAAGGGTTGCTATCAGGGCCATCATGGACCTTCCCATCCCTGACACATCGAAACTGCTCGCCATCGAAGCCTTAGTGATGAATTAAGGGCGCGACCTATAGCGTTTTGGTCCTCCCACTGTAAACTTAAGTTGGGGGGACTTTAATGAAGCACTACGGGGGAAGACCACTACACCGCGAACCACATGGGGTTCTCAGAGTCGAACACTTTCCTGGAGAGGAATTGACCGTCCTGGCGATTCCCGACCTTCACATCCCTTTCCACCACCCCGACGCCTTCCGATTCCTCAAGGACGTGCGCGACGAGATGAAACCCGATATCGTGGTATGCCTGGGTGACGAGGTTGAGCTTGCCTGTCTCTCTTTTCACGAAAAGAACCCCGACGCACCAAGTGCCAAAGACGAATACGAAGCAGCGCTAGAGGGATTGAAAAAGCTCTATGAAATCTTCCCTGAAGTTCTCGTAAACACGAGCAACCATGGGAGTCGGTTCTACCGAGTCGCCCACGCCGCTGGTATCCCATCCCGCGCAATGAAGAGCTATCACGAACTCCTCGAAGCACCCGCTACCTGGACGTGGGCTCAGCGAATCATAATACAAGACGTGTGTTATCTCCATGGCGATCCAAAAAGCGGAGCGAATGCTACCAGAGGGTGGATGACCGACAACAAGATGAGCACCGTGCACGGCCACTGCCACTGCTGGGCTCAAGTCATTTACTCAGCCGATCCCTTCAAGCGCATCTTCGGCATGAACGCCGGAGCACTCATCGACCCCGAAGCCTTGGCCTTTAAGTACGGCAGCATCTATCCGAACAAAGCAACCCTGGGAGTGGGCATCGTGCGTGCTGGTAAAGAAGCGCACTTTATCCCAATGAGATGAGTGACATTAAGCACACCAAGGCTCGGCGCAGCCCGCTACTGAACAAGCGTTACGGGAGTAGCCACCGCGTATCGCGATACGACTACCGCCTGGTTTGGTGCGACACGCTGGAGTACGAGGGGCGCGAGGTACGTGGACTGCACGACCACATCACCCGCACGATATACGTTCTCGACGCGAGCGACACCCTGGAGACTTTCCTTCACGAGCTACTGCACGCTGAGATCGAAGCGGCTGGCATGAGGCAGATGCCTTCATGGAACCCCGACCTTGAGGAGCAAGTCGTTGAACTCTGCTCACGCCTTGTGGCACACAATTATGAGATTAGAAGACGACGACGCCGTTCTTAGTGTTTTTGAATGGATGGACTGGCTTGAGGAGCAACCCGAGCTAGACGTTCCTGCTGGAGCACGTGACCCAAAGAAGTTTGTTGTCCTTCTTTCTGACCATATCCACACGGTCGATTGCAAGCTGTGGGGGCTGCTGCTTGGCAAGCCCCCCAACTGTTACATGGATACGTAAACCTTGCGATTGCCGCCCACCAAGGACCCCACCTGGAGAACCTTGATCTGCTCACTCACAATGAGGTCGCTGATAATCTCATCACGTTCACGACGAGGAACTCGCGCAAACCGCTTTGTGAACATAGCGTGGCTGACACCAAATTGCTTAGCGTCAGCGATGTACTTGTAGATCTGTTTCATCTGACGGATGCGGTCACTCGACTCTGCCAGGTTGGAGATGAAAAGACGCTGTGACACGAACATCCAATCCCAAAGCTTTTCAGCGTACTCGAAAGCATCCGCTTGAATGGTAAAATCCTCTGAAGCGTAAGCCTCCTCGTGAGTCTTACCGTTGCCATCATCAATCAAGACAATCTCTGTGGCACATGGGTCAGTCATACGGCCAAGCTCGTACATAAGAGCGATCTTAACGACTTGCTCAATCTTACGCGCTTGGAAGGCGTCAAAGGATTCATCAGCCTCCTCTAGCTTACGGGCCAGAAAGTAACGCTTGGACATCTCAGCAAGAAAGTTTCTGTCGAAAGGCTGCACGTCACGAGCAAGACGCTGGGCATCCGACGCTTCGGTATAGCTATTCTGTACGTTGTTGGGCCCGTTGGTCGCTCCGGCCACTAGGATCGGATACCGCTCGAAGATCATGTCCCGCCACCTGAGGATAGGACCGAGATAGTCCTCAGTGGACAGTTCTTCTTTCCAGTCGAGCATGGGCTGGGGGAAGATCATGAAGCGAGGGAAGAACCCCTTCTCAGTCATGGTGCGTGAGATAGAGCTAAGGAGCCCCGAGTCCGTGGTTGAGGCCAGCATGGAAACGGCAGGGGACCAAACGCCAGCGCGCTCACCTTCTTTAAGGCCACTCGAAGACTGTGAAAGACGGAAGTAACTCGTAGGCCCAGCCGACCACATGCCGCAGATGATATCGACCATCTCAGTTTGGAAGCTTGAGCCATCACGCATGTGAGCAAACATCGCAGACACTTCGTCCAAAAGGTCCAGACGTTCACGCTGCTTACCAAGACCCTGTGTAAACACCTTGCCCGACTTGTAGCCACCTGCTCCCAACAAAGGCAGCGGGACGATTTTTTCTACAGCGGTGTAGGGGTAGGACTTACCAGTGCCAGAGGGTGCGATGTTTAAGACGTAAGTATTTAGGCCGATGCGACCACACTTGAAGCGGTTTTGAAGCAGTGCCGACATGATGGCGATAGCACCACCCATAGCAAGGCTTGGGATCTGGGGACTAGACTGCTGCTCGATGTATTCGTAGATCCAACGCAAGGCCCCTTCCTTGGGGAGCGGAGGAGGAACAAAGGCTTCGGCAGAGCATGGGTCGCGTTGATGCACCTTAACAGCCATAAGCTCTGACAGGTCGATAACAGTATCGTCACCATCTTGGTGCTGGCGCTTGTTTTGTAGAATAGCTTTGTCGATTGCCGTGGATGAAATCTTGTCAGCTTCAAACTGATGGTTTTGCCCACGATGTTTCTCTGTAATGTCAGAGAACCAACTGTTGTGAGCGCACTCAAGAAGACCCTCAGAGATCTTTCCTTTGCTGAAGCCATCGCAAGCCATCTTGAAAGATATAGACCCCATGGCTGTCCAGCGCCCAGGCTTTACTGCTTGGACCTGACCGTTCACAACCACAGGCGTGGCTTTGTCACGGTAGAGGATTGAGGGGCGCGCCTTGGGTAGCTCAGGCAGATCTTCATACGGAAGCGCGTTGTTGAGCCAGACGTAAGGCTGCCCTGTTATGGGGTGGATAGATGGGGGCAAGATGACTTGTCCACCAGTGCCGATGATGTCGATACCCAGGTAATGCTCAACAGTCTCACCAGACCATTTAAATGCCCTGCTCTCACGTCCTTCACGTCCACGCCATGATACAGGCGATTGAGGAAGCTCGTCGACCAGAGAGGGGTCGTCGATGTCTAGGACTACGATGCCACTAGCGCGCCCACAGGCCATGCCGATGTTGCAGTCTGAGTAGATCGACTCCCAAGCGCCCATCAGGGATGGCTCAGCTTGCTGCTCGCAGTATTGCTGCCAGCCTTTGATGACGGGTCGTTTCCCCGCACATGGAATTACTGAAATCCCCGCTTCCCACAGCGGAGGTGCTTTCTCCCCGAACAGCACGGTTAGGCTTCCTTCAACCAGTCCATGAACGCGATGTCAGCGATAACCACAAGCTCACGCATGTGATAAATCCTAGGTAGAGTATCCCCAAGCTCCCAATAGCTGATAGCTTGTTTGGTAACATCAAGACGCTGTGCCACGTTTTCTAGAGTCATTTCATGGCCTTCACGCCACGTCCGAAGCTTTACTGCTCCGATGGAAAGATTTCGTTTTTTCTTTGGTTGACTTTTCATGTGAATCAAATGTATCTTGATCTTCGTTAGGGCACAAGCCCAGAAAGGTAAAATAAAATAATGAAAATTCAGAGCACCGAGTCTATCCACCAAGGACCCATACGAGTCGTCGTATATGGTAAGCAGGGCCACGGGAAGACATCCCTTGCGAAAACATTAGATAACCCTATTGTGTTATCTCTTGAAAACGGCTTGAGGTCATTGTCTGGAACTAAGATCGCCTTCCTAGATCTTACCAAGAATGATGATGGAGTCCCCTATGTAACTGCCACAGAAAAGTTCAAAGCCACAGTGGAGGCCATCAAGTCGATAGAGGTACAGAAGTACAACTGCGTGATGCTGGACTCCCTTACCCAGTTTGGATTTATTATCAAGGGGTACATTGAAGAAAACAACGCGGCAGAGATTGCCAAGAATAAATTCTTCTTGTACAGCAAGATTGCTGAGATTACGTCGCAGCTCGTTAACTACATCAATGACTCTTTGAGGTGTGACTTTGTGGCTCTGTGTCAAGAGTCGCTAGTCAAGGACGAGGAGCAGCGTCAGTTCTACGAGCCCGAGTACCCAGGTGCAGCGAGTATTGGCGTCATCATGGGCCTCTTTGATGAGGTGTACCGCCTAGTCGTTGACGAAGTGCAGAAAGACGAGAATGGCAACGGCTTGCGTTGGTTGCTCACCCAACCTGGAGCACGCTGGAAGGCCAAGAGTCGTGGCAACGTACTCCCTACTGAGGGAGCGCATCTCGGAAAAATCTTTAACAAAATCAGACCAAATCTTACGACTAAAGCGTAAGTAGAAAGAAAAGGAATACACATGAACAATTTAGTAGATCTTAGCGGAGTCCAAACATCAGAGTGGGAAGCTGGAGAATACACCGTGACCTGCACCAATGCCGAGATGAAAGAAACCAAGAACGGCCTGGGGACGTACATCAGGATTGAGCTGACCACCCCCGATGGGCGCAAGCTTTGGACCATGTTTAACACCATCAACCCAAAAGAGCAGACTCAGAAGATGGGCCTCCAACAGCTTAAGGGTTTCCTTAAGGCTTCAGGCCACCACAAGCCAGACACTTTGAAGGACCTGCAAGAACTTCTGAACCTGCGTTGTCTCGCCAAGGTAAAGATTGAAGAGAGTGATTACGGCACACAGCCACGCATCTCTTACTTCAAGCCTATGGCTGGCGCTAAAGCACCTAGTCCGTCGGTCGGCAACATTCCCCACTTCTAGGCTATAATACTTTCTCTCTCGCAGTGATTCACAAACCCTACACTGGAAGGGAGAACGGCTTGGCCCCTGCCGGATACGGGGCACATAAAGGAACATCATGAAACCAACAGTAGGACGAATCGTTAACTATCAATCTTATGGAACTCCCAACGGGGAATACAAGGCACTGCCACGCGCTGCCATCGTGACTGCGGTTGAGGAGGACACTATCAGCTTGTGCATCTTCAACCCTACCGGACTGTTCTTTCCAGAGAAGGTCCCGTACTCTGAGGAACCCAAGCCTGGTCACTGGAGCTGGCCTGTGATGGGGACAAAATGAAGAAGATCGCATTAAAAAAAGAACCCGTGCTCCGTACTCATTGTTGGATCGTGGTGACAAAATTCAACGGAGAGTCGATGCACTACTTTTGTTCTAGTCGCAAAGAAGTAACGGACGAGATTAAGACTAGACCAGTTGGCTCAGCAATCAAAGTCTTCAAGGCGGCTCACAGTTTCGTCGAGGCTTGGCAGAAGTAACGCTCACCCGCCGCAAGGCAGAAAGGACTCATGGATTACATCCTAAACTCTGGAGACAGAGACTACCAAATCGCAGCCGTTCAGGCTGTCGAAGATAAGCTTTCCACCTCTGACAATGCTCTCATTGTCCTTCTGATGGGCATGGGTAAATGTCTCGGTAGAGACACGCCCATTCTCATGTATGACGGGACAACGAAACTTGTTCAAAATGTTGAGGCTGGGGACAGGCTTATGGGGCCAGACTCATTGCCTCGAACCGTCCTAAACCTATCTAGAGGAAGGGAGGAGATGTTCCGAGTAACTCCCATTAAGGGAGAGTCTTGGACGTGCAACAAGTCCCATATCTTAAGCCTCAAAAGATCTCCTAGGGTTGCCGGTAACGCGCACGAATTAGAAAACGTATCCGTTGGAGACTTCTTAAAAAAAGCAAGGACTATCCAATGGCAGTACAAACTCTGGGCTCCTGAAGGCATTGAGTTCAACGAGAACTCAAACCTTGGAGATGACCCATATTTTTTAGGCTTATGGCTAGGAGATGGACAGTACAGAGATCCTATCATCTGTAAAAATGTTCCAGTCTTAACGGCTTGGCTCTCTACCTACGCAGAGTCGAAAGGGCTGTCGCTCAAGGAATACAAGTCGCAGAACAGGGCCTCTTCGTTTGCCTTGAGCGGAAGAAGCAGCGAGCGCAATCCCCTCAGGCCCCTCATTTCAGAAGCAAAAATAAACAATGAGAAACGCATCCCGCATAGGTTTTTAACCTCCTCAAGGCGGGACCGAATGAACTTGTTGGCTGGGCTTATGGACACAGACGGGTATCTGGCTGGAGGGTCTTACGAGATCGTAACAAAATATATTGGCCTTAGTGATGACATCCTGCACTTGGCAAGGGGGCTGGGGTTTTCCGCCACTCGAAGAATTAAACATGTTCGTCTTGAGGGGTGGGATAAAGCGAGGCCATACCAGCGGATATTTATAAATGGGGACATTTCTACCGTTCCCGTCCTGCAAGAGAAGCGGAAAGCTGCGGCTAGGAGGCAGGTTAAAGACCACAGGGTGCGCGGGTTCTCTTTAGAGTCTTTGGGCGAAGGGGATTACTACGGGTTTGAAATAGATGGAGACAGGCTCTTCCTGCTTGGAGACTTCACAGTCACTCACAACACTAGAATCTCCATCATGCTCATGGTGAAGTGGTTGCGTTTAAACCCTGCCGTTCGAGTGGACTTCGTTGTGAACCGGAAAGAGCTATTGGCCCAGACCGTTCGTAGCTTGCTTGAGTTCTTCAGCGAGGACCAGGTTGGTGTCTTCACAGGAGGACAACCTAAGCAGGTTGGTCGCACCATTACCGTGGGGACCATCCAAAGCCTACACTCAGCAAAGCGCCCGTTCCCCAACTATGTCATTGTGGATGAGGCACACAACTTGTCGGACGTTGCAGAGAGCGCCTACCGTAAGTACATCGCTGGACAGTATGAGCTAAACAAAGACCTCAAGGTTGTGGGACTGACAGCGACGCCCTTCCGTAGTGGTGGGCTTATCTACGGTGAGAAAGTCTCTGTATTCGACTCAATCGCGTATCATAAAGACCTACATTGGGCCTTGGAAAACAGGATTCTTGTTAAGCCCCTTATGAAGCGCGTTGAGGAGCAGTTCGACCTCACTGGCATTAGGACAATTGCCGGAGACTACGACCAAGGACAACTCGAAGAACTGACTTCGGACACTAAGAAGCTAGAGGCTCAAGTGGCAGACGCTATGAAGCGCTTGGAGGGCCGTAAGAAGATTGTCTGGGCTTGCACAAGCATCAAGCACTCTGAGGAGTTGGCAGCAATCCTGCGCTCTATCGGGGAAGATGCTGTGGCCTACCACTCCAAGCTACAAGAGCGCGATCCTGTGATGAAGCACTGGAAGGAACAGGGCAAGCATCTGACATTCATCTCGATCATTAAGGAAGGATTCGACTTCCCTCCGATTGATGCCGTTTGTCTATGCTGCCCAACCAGGAGTCCTGTGAAGTACCTACAGGTGGTTGGACGAGGACTACGAGTTTTCCCAGAAAAGGAAGACTGCCTTGTTTTGGATTATGGAAAAGTAGTCGAAAACTGCGGTCCCCTAGACAAGCCGTTCATTCGTAAGAAAGGCGAGAAAGCCCCCAAAGAGAGCTTAATGAAGTTCTGCAAGCGCTGCTTGGAGTACATGGAGAAAGACGTGCAGCAATGCCCTTGCTGTGGGTTTGTGGCTCCACCACCTCCAGAGCGCTCTATGACTAAAAGCCTGTCATCCCGCCACAAGGCTGGGCAACTGCTTTCTGGCGCTAGGCCAAACGTGTCGTGGATAGGAATCAGGGAAGTGCGTATCGGCGACCACATTGCACGCTCTGGGCGTGATTGCACCAAGATCACTTATTACCCAGACAACATCCTCGCCCAACCAGTGGTCGAATACTGCCCTTGGGGAGACGCTGGCTCAAACCATGTCTCTAGAGGCAAGCTGGCCAGGCTTGGTATCACAGCATGGAAGAAAGCCGACATTGGCAACCAAACCCCAAGAACGCCTAAGAGCATCAAAGTCTCTTGGGGTGAGTACCCGAGAATAGAGGAAATGATTTATGAGTAGCGAAGAAGTGAAACACATGAAGCGGGTTAAGCGCCGGATCGAGTGGCTCGACCAGCGTATCCGCAACAACGTACCAGGAGCATCGTTTGATCTGGGGGAAAAAAACACCCTGATCTGGCTCGTTCAACAAGCAGGACTGGAGGAATCATTAAATGCTCAGTTTGCCGAAGACCGTGAGACTGGAGAAGGACTTTGAAAGAGAGGCGCTGGACTATCTCAATAAGCGGGGGGACTTTTTCTCATGGAAGAACAACAATACTGGGATCTACGACCAGCAAGCTGGGGTCTTCAGGTCTAAGTCTTTGTATGATCTAAAAGGGCAGCCTGACGTTATTGCTTGCAAAAATGACGGGACCGTTTACTTCCTTGAGTTTAAAAAACCAGGTGGTCGACTTAGCCCCGACCAGAAGGCATTTAGCGAAAAACTTAAAAAGATGAACCATAAGTATTTTGTAGTTACGACCATAGAAGACGTAAAGAGGGCGCTTGATGACTAAAAGAAAAGTGTGGTTTTTCAGGAGAGAGTACGCGTCGTGGTATGGCATGAAAATAAGATGTTTAAACGAAGGCTGCCCTCAGTACATGGACTATGGGGGCAGAGGGATCAAGATCTGTTCCAGATGGTCTAAATCATTCATGTCTTTTTACAGAGACATGGGGCCTCGTCCTCAGGGCCAAACTTTAGACAGAATCAACAACGACGGTGATTACAAGCCCAGCAACTGCCGATGGGCCACAAGAAGAGAGCAGAACTTAAACCAAAGACGTAGCATAAAATACAGGCACCCTGATGGTGATTGCCTAAAAGATCTGTGTGAAAAATATTCAATTAGCACAGGGTGTATTAGGTATCGTATGCGAGTTAAGAAGATGACTATAGAGCAGGCCTTGTCCACTCCCAGCACTAGAATTTATTGGAACAAAAGGAAGTAGAAATCATGAACCCATTTGAAGAAAACACAGAACAGACGCAAGGATCACCAGCTTGGAAGGCTGCACGCAAGGGCCGCGTTGGTGGGAGTTCAATTCCCGTAAT
>JGI1221J13441_10000306_pt1 | contig 23066 bp, 28 predicted proteins | sample LakVidmifraction_4_FD_13441 | JGI IMG/M metagenome (IMG submission 13441) | reverse complement strand
CCACCACCACCACCTGTGATTGATATATATGCAGTATCACCTTGATATGTGACAACTGCACCAGAGAATTGAAAATTTTTTGCTCTTTTACCGTTAATAAATGTAGTCGTTATTGGCATCGAGTTAGCTTTTGCCATTTTCTCAATATCATCAATACGCTTTTGGTCTATCGCAACGATTCCTTTGATGTATTTTGCATCTAGTCTATCTTCCCCATTCAATAGCTCTAGCTTGTTTCGTATGTCTTCAGCAGTGTCGGGTGAACCGTTTTCTCCAGGTTCACCCTGTACAGAATCCCCCTTATCTCCTGGCATGAGCTCTATAGCGTTTATACGCCTCGTCACGAGGTCTTTCACCTCTGATATTAGAGATTGTACCTCTTCCTTGGATAGTACTGTTTTAGAGTCGCTTTTTGATTGAATTGATTTACTAAGTTCTGATAGGGTATCCTTAAACTCTTGAAAGCCTGAAGACATACCTTTTTCCATTTTTTCGTTGGATTTTTTAATAGCGTCAATAAGAACCCCAGTCACTTGGGCAAGTTCCTCATTGGTAACAGTATCCCTATCAAGGGCTTGGAGTATGTCTTCTAGTTTTTTGAGTTTATCCATTGTTATTTTTTGTTAGCTTTACTTGACTTGGGTACTGGTTTGGTAGATGATTTGGTTATGTCATCATTTGGAGCATTTTTAGCACTAGGTTTACTCATTTGGCTTTTAGTCGCACTAACTGGTGCTTTAGGAGTTGTTTTAGGTATAATAGTATTTTTGTTTTTAGTCAGATAACTATTTAGTAAATCCCTTACAGCTTTTTGTTGGTCTGTTAGATTTGGAGCACCTGCTTTACTTACCGCTTCAATAATATCTCCTATCCCTGCTCTTATGCCACCACTAAAACCAGTTGCTGGAATAGTGTCGGGGAATAACTTACGCATTTCTTGTGCAAATTCTGCAACTACTTTCGGAGATGCACCCTTATATCCAAGACCACGAGCAGTATTATCCATTGCATCTGCTATTGCTTCATACACTGGAGAACTTTGAGATTCACCTAAAATACGTCTTAGATTAACCTTTGCAAATTCTGCTGGGTCAGCAGTTTTTGTTACATTAAAGTTTGGCGTTTTGAATATACTATCTTCAATATCGTCTGTTAGTCTTGAAAACTTACTATACTCTGCATTTAGAGTTTTTATTTTAGGTGATACTGTATCAAGTTTACTAGAATATACACCTCTAAATACATCAAACATATTTTTACTACCTTCAGGGGTATCTATAATTATATCTGCAACACCTTCAAATTTTGCTTCTCTCTTTAATGCACTGAATAACTGGTCTTTCTCACGAATACTCAATGGTGAAAGGGTATCACCAGCTTCTGTGGCGAGATTGTAAAGTTCTTGTATTTTTGTACGTTGTGCTGGTGTATATTTTGAACCAGCAAAATCAAGTCTAACACCGCGCTTTGTGTATTTAGGTATAATACCTTGCTCTGAAAGAGTGTCATCAATTTGACCAAAAGCATCTTGCATATTTAGTTTTTCAGTCTTTGAAAGTAGTTTTGTTTCATCACCAAGAGCTTTACCAATTTTTTGTTTAGACTTGTTTATAATGTCATATTGTTGAGCAGCCAAATCACCACCAACTATTGTCGGTTGTTTTTTATTTCCAAATGTTTTAGGTTGCTCCGCAATATCCAAGACATCACTAAATGCTTTTCTTGTAGCATCATCAGTTTCTGAAATTGCGTCTATAAGTCCACTGTCTACTTTATTTTTTATAGCATTTTTAACTGCTGGTGTTGCTGTACGGATTTTTTCTGCACGAATACCAGCTTCTGCGATACTGTCTTTAGCTCTACCGATTGCTCTAGGTACACGAGAAGCAAAGTCTGATGCTATTTGACTGACACCATTATCTGCAACACTTTTTGCTCCTGATTTTATAGCACCAGTTGTAGCGTCTATACCTGCCATAACACCTTCTTTAACTACTGTTGCACCTCTTTTAGCAACACCTACTCCGATGAACTCTCCTATAAGAGAAACTATGCCACCAACTGCATCAATATCACGTTTTTGTTCTGGCGATAAATTATTGTATTTGTTTATGATGCCTTGTACTTCTGGGATTGCCCTTACTTTAGTACGGAACTTAGTAATAACATCAGTTATGTCTTTTTCTGTTTTATCTGAAAGTAGTATATTTGCACCACCTTTAAATACGGCACTGTTAGCGTCTGCACCTGCACCTGCTAATTGACCAAATGCTTGTAAATCCGAACGCATAGCACTTTGCCCACCTGATTGTTCAGCTTGGCGTATTGTTTCTATATTATCTGCATGTTTTTGTGAACTTTTTGCAATATCTGCTCCGATACCTGTGAAATCACCAACCGCCTCAGAAAAGGAGCCTGTCTTTTCCTGTTGTGGTTCTAAAGAAGGTGCTAAAGAAGGTGCTACGGCTTGTGTATTTCCGCGTGTGCGTTTTAGAAATTCTGCTGCTGAAATAATTGCCATATAATTACCCTATATTTGAGCCACTCTCTTTCTTCGCAATGGCTTTAGTTAATTTTATAATATCGACATCAGAAATCTTTGTATTAGGACTAATTCCTAATTCACTAGAAACTTGAGCAATGTATTGTTTAGTGTTGTTTTCACTTGGGGGTGCAAATTTGTTAATAAATGAACTCAATGTATGACCCCTTGAAGCATCAAGTGCTATTTGTTTTTTAAGAGCATCTGCACCAGATTCTGGTGTTGAGAATTTAGCAAATCCTCCCTGACCCTGTGATGCCCCCGACTGCCCTACAAATCGCAGATTGCCAGGGTTATTATTAACGAATGACAAACGAGATGATTGGGGAATACTTACTGAACTAACAGAATCTGATGTGCTATTCGGAACAGATATTTGTCCATCAGGAAGTACTACACCCTTTAAGTCGCCTTCTCCTATGGTTTCACCAACCCTATATTCTTTTTCACCAACCATTACAGTTGAGTATCCATAAATAGAAAGCCCATTTGAAGATAATCCATTTTTAAGTTTATCATTCATTACGGTAGAAAAGTTTTTAATTTTTTCTTTTGAATCTACTCCCAAGAAAAATGTTTCTGAATATCTACCAGGTAGATATTCTTCATAAAAATCTTGTTCTGTTCAGTAAGTGCGGCACCTGATTGCATACGTTGGATATCATCAACAATAGCCTTTCTTATAGTAAGGTATTTTGCTTGGTTTTTTGAACCTAATACTTTTCCAAAGACACCAGAAACAAGTCCACCTATACGCTTTTTATCAAGCTCTTCAAGTTTCTTTACATTCTCAGTGATATTATAAAGTCGAGTAAAGTCATCTTGGATTTGTACGCCAGTTTTTGAGTCTTTTACTCCAGTTATATTAGAAACAATAGTGCCCACGGGTTTTGGCATTTCTTTTGCTACACGAGCAACCTCGCCAAATGTACCCTTTGGAAGTCCTGTAGGTATCATACCAGTTGATGCGTATTGTTGTGAATATGCGAGTGTGTTTGGGTCTACGTTTCCTACATTAGTGCTTGTTGGATTCATAACTGTTCCAGTAGATGGGTCGAAAATCACACCGTCATTATAGCTATACTTTTTCTCTAATGGTTCTACCCCATAACTACCTGCAGCTGTTGCAATACTTGCCGCCGTAGCCCCCGGTAGTCGTGCGGCCTCGTCAATAGCAGATAACACTGATGCTGGTGCCTTGTTTTGTACTGCATTTTTAAGTGTTTCAGCATAAGTTTCTTCTGTAGTTTGTGCTTTTTCCCGTCTAATACTTATCTGTTCTTGGACTTGTAGTTTCTCAGACTCTGTAAGGTCATTATTAACTGAATCTGCAAGGAGTTGGTATGCCTGTATAGATTGAGCATTCTGTGATTTAATTGCATTTACTTTCTGTAATACAATTTCTTCTGCGCCTTGGAGGTCTTGGTTTGCTACCTTGTATGACAAAGAGATATTTGCGCGACGGTCTTCATATCTATCTTGTGCTTTAGCGACATCTTGTTCAACAGCTCCGCCAAATTTACCCTCAACATTTTGTCTTATTTGTTTGACCTCATCTCTGAATCCTTTATCAAGAACATCAAACTCATTAGAGATACTCAGGGCACGCTGTTTTTTCTCTGCTATCTGTGCTTCTTTTCGTATCTTATTTTCTTCCTCAGCTTGACCAGAGATATTACCAAGAATCCCACTTAGGTAGCTTTTTAGCCCAGCCTTTTCTTGATTAACTACAGGGTCGGGCACGCTAGAGTCTGTCTTAACCTGTGCGGTTGTTGAGTTATTAGAGATAGAAAGGTTCCCTGTTGTTAATGCTGTTGGGATTGTCGGAATAGTTGTGGGGGTTACATTACCTAACTTAGACGCGTCAAGTGGTTTAGAGTTATCTGATATAGGTAGTGCAGACGGTTTCTTACCATACTGAATCGCAGCTTCTCCCGTGAGAGTGGTACCATTTGCTAATTGTACTGTCTTGTCCATGATTGTAATTATACAGCAGCGAGCTGAATTGTGTTAATAATTTGTAATTCTTCCAGTGTCAAATCTTCATCGCCACGAAACTCTACTTTGAACATTACCCACTTTGAGGAGGTGGCGATTGGAAACTCTTCCCACCCATTTGTTTCCGTATCGTTAATCTCACCAAGTTTTTTCCAGTTTTCTATTAAAATGTCACAGATATATCCTGATTCAGCACCGTCCATTTCTTCTGCAAGATTGACGGTATATGTTCCATTAAGGACTGAAATTGAACTGATTTGAGCCATTTGACCTGCACCTGCACCTGCAATAATCTCACACTCACATTCACCACCATCGTTATTGATAAATGATTCCACCTCTGAGAGGTCTGCTGTGGTTGTAAATGTATTATTGTCTGTCCATGCACACTGTACAGTGTCTTGTGGTGTAGTTACAGGAATACCGAGAATGTTTCTGTCTTTCATTTTGACCACAATTTTTTCACCTGCTTTCAATGGTCGATACTTGAGAAATAGCTTTTTAGTGTTATCTTCTACCCCTTGTGATGTTATTTTTGCACTAACAATGTACCCAATGTTTTTAAAACCAGAAACGACAAAGTTCATGTGCTCAAGTGTTCCTGCCGCATCATATTCATAGAGCTCACTACCCATAACAAGGTTGTCTATTGCGTGGGTTGGGAGTTCAGCAACACCTATACCACCAGTTCTTCGCATTCTTGATGCGCCATAATCACGGACAAGTACAAACATGAAATAGTTTGTTGCTGCCCCTGTTGATGTAAGGTTAATCTTATTTCCTGCTACAGCGTCTGCGTAGGTTTCTGCAAGGCTGAATGTAGTCGATGTGTGTCTTATAGAGTAATAAATTGTTCCTGTCTTTAACCCACCTATTTTAGTAGTTCTACTGGAAAGATATTTAACAGGTGATCCTGTTTTCTGAATCGTTCCTGCGTTTGCTGTGAGTATGTCAGTGGTTACATTAACACCTGCGAGTAGTACTGTAACCATTCCTGCAGGAGAAATTGAAGGGGAGTACCTGTGATAGAGTCCAACCTTTGCGTCATAACACAAAACACCACCAGGAGAATTTGATATATATTCCTCGCCTTTTATTCCAAAAGGGTTTACTTTGCTATTGACGTTGATATAGATAATTTCACCGTCTACCTGTAATACATTTCCCCATGCTTCTAAATCATTTGAATTTCCCCATGTTCTATTCAAATAGTACAGTGGAAGTGTAGATAAAAGGTCAAATCCGCCACCGTTAAAGTATTTTATTTCCCCTGTTCTTGTGAGGATAACCCAAGATGATTTATAAGGAGAGATAGCAATAATCATATCTGTTCCCATTGAAAAACCCTGGTTTGCAGATGTTGTTGCTCCGTCCCATATAAAAAAATACGCCTCTTGATTTTGTCCAAGTGAACCAGTGGATATTTTTGTAATAATTGCCAATCTATTATTGTTGTAAGAAAGTCCGACTGCTTCAAAGTCAGAGGGAAGTGTCAGATTTGTTGTGCTTGCATACGAGGTGTTTAGCTGTACTACAGAATTACCATTTGTTACACATAGTGTGTTTTTAGACCTAAATACTTCCAAGTCATGTACCTTATTAGCAGTTAGTGCAAGTGATGGACTAACTACTGTCCAGTCACTACCTGAACCCTCATCTTTATATACAACGTTTGATGTTGTACTAACGTGCCATTTATTCCGCCACCATTCCCCCCTACTTTCATTAGCAAGGGTTGGTACATTAGCCCCATTATCTTCTGCCGCAGAAAGTGCGGTCTCAGAAATAAACACCTCAAATGGTTTTGATGAAACTGATAAATCTCCCGAAGTTACAACATTCCAAAAACCACTATCTTTTCTTCCAAATGATACGGGTAAGTTAAAATCAGCATCATCATCTTGATTGATGATTGAAACTGAGCGAGATGATAACTTGACATAACCAGCCTCATCAAAGTTCATATTTTTAGTATAAAAAATGTTACCGAACAGGTCAGATGTGTTTGGTTGAGAGAACTTTTTTTCTGTATTAGGTATTTTAATCATTAGTTTGGATTTATTAGACCAAGTGTTTCTAGTTGTGTGATTATAGAATCAATGGCGGTTCGCGCTGGTGTATCTACTGTTGCGCCACCTGTTGGTGAAGTAACCGCTGAAATAGGCGCACTGGTTAGCTGAAGAGGTAGATTCATTCTCAGTCTAATTGCTTCTCCTATGTCAAAAGGAATAGTCGTTGATGATTTTAGGCTATCAATCTGCTGTCGTAGTTCATTGATTTGTTGCTGTAAGTTTTCCATTAGGTTTTATTCTGGTTATACCAAGTAGAAACATTTTTAGTAACAGTATTCCATAGTCTTGTTGCGGTAGCGGTTACTGTATCGGTAATTGAAAGTACATCACTTATGATGATTGCAAAACCAAATACTGTTGCATCAGTTATAGTGGTTGTATCTGTTTGAGTAGTTTCATTTGCAGGACCAATCGTTAATAATACGCAATTAGAATCCATTGTTGCCTCTCCCCCAGTTACAGACGAATTACCTGTAGCAGTTACTTGTGTTCGGTTAGCAAAAGCCGCAGCCATCCAAACACCATTAGCAGAACCATCTTCACCGTCCCATGACTCAGTCCAAGAAGGGTTAGATGTTGCGACGGCATATCCCCCAATAGGATTATCATTACCACCCCCTGCTAAAAACATAACAAGTAGAGATTCTGGTACAAACGGTGTGATTGTGTTTGCAAATGATGGGTTTGCTGTGTCTGTTGCTGTCGCAGAACTAGACGCATATATGAGTTGAGCCGTGTTAAAACCAGTAATTCTCATCAATCCACCATTTATTACGTCTGTAAGTGTCCAACTCCATGTAAAATTTGATGCGGCAACATCGGTAGCATCTGCAATCTTATATGAAATAGTGTTTCGTATAAGAGCACCACCACCCACATCGGTACGCAATACAGTAAAACCAGAAGGTTCAGTGAGTGTTCCTGCTCCGTTACGAGATATATGTGCCAATAACAAATCGCCCACCGCCAAACCTGTTGGTTTTGTAATCACTACACTGTTTCGGTTTGTAGATGAAACAGTTGTGAGAGATGATGAGGCGACAGTAACAGCCATGGGTTATGCGAAGATTACTTTGTAAGTAGCTGAAAACATTTCACCACTTATTAAGTTTTTAGTACCAGTCAGTGCTCGACCAAGCATTGTTCCAGTGGACGCGGCGTTAAAGATGCCAATTTCTTCTACCGCCTTTGTACCAGATGCTGTCCATATATACACAAGTTGAAGTGTATCGTTAGCTACTGTGGTTGTTACACGGGAAACAGTAGCTGATGCGCGAGCAAGTCCTGAGTCAGAAATTGCTGCCTGAAGTGCTGTTTGAGCTACCGCAGTTGCTGTATTTGATGTCCCAAGTTCGAGATAAGAAAACGGTGTTGCAGAAGCATCTCCTGCAAGAAGAGCAAGCTGAGCCCTTCCAGCGCTCACAATGAGGTTGTTTACTGACCACTCCTCAATAGAGCCGTCTAGTCGTGTTACTTTGAAGTCTATTTGTCCTTTTAATTTTAATGTGTCCATATTATTTGTTATTTAAAGCTGTGAAGCCTTGTTCTTAATGTTAAGTGCTCATCCTCATCGCGGAGAGCGTAGTACGTTGCTAATTCATCTTCCATCACAAGGATTCGTGATGCGATATTGTTCACGGCTTTCAGGTCGTTGATTATCGCGTAATCTAATGCAATCCCCATTGAGATGAGCCTGTGAAATAGAGGATTAAATCCTGGTGTTTTTATTGTGTCAGATGTGAGAAAGTAGTCTGTACCACGCTCATAAAATACTTTTAATGAGCCGTCTGTAGGTGTAGCGTCGGTATAGTTAGGCTTTGGATAGAGAAAGAGTGAGTTACCAACCTTGTCGTAACACTGTGGTAATCCTGCCGTATTAAGGAAGTCGGTAAGTGATTGGTCATAAATATCTACTTGGTCAAACGGTGTTAGCTTTCTCCATTTTCCATCAGTATCACGCACTTCGACACGCTCGATACGATAATGAGTTACGTCGAGAGAATAGTCTTGTATATTTGCAGTCAATCCAGTGGTAGCAATGGCAAAATCTGTTTCATTGAAATCATCCCACTGCCATCGTCCCTGTGCTTGCCTAATTTTACCTACAACACGCTCTAATTCACGGTTAGCTATTTCAATAGCATCAGCCGTAGGTAGAGACGTGGTATTTGCCTTTACCAATCGGCGAGCGTCTGCAAGTATTTCTGTAATTGTCATATATATATCATATACAAATAGAAATATCCTACAGTAAACAGGACACCACTTTACTTAAAACGCTATAGTATAAAGCTATTTTAGTTTACTTAGTACCTCCGCGATACGTTCAGAAACAAGTCCATCGTCGTATTGCCAGTTATCTGTGATATGTTTATGGGCATTTTCAGCAAGTTCCTTTCTCTTTTCAGCATTAGTTATAAGGGTTTCAAGTGCTTCTTCCCATTCAGATGGTTTCACAAGTAACCCCGTCTTATCTTGCTCTATCACATATCTATCAGAGATTGCGATACAGTATGGGTGTACCATACTTGCGATAACGGGTATGTGTAGAGCTGCATATTCCATAAACTTGATATGAGATTTACACCTAGTAAACGCATTATCATCAAGTGGTGCAACACCTATATCCCACCCCCTACTTGCTATGTATTCTGGGTATTCCTTAAACGTGTGAGTTCCTCCTCCTATGTCGCAACGATTCATTTCATGTGACGGGAAGTCCTTAAACAAGTGCAACATATCTTTAGTTATAGAGCCAATGCACTCAAAATAGACATTCTTATGCTTTTTCATAACCTCTAATAGATTTGGAATAAACATCTTGAGGTCATCTTGATGGGAATTTGACCCTGCATATCCAATAATTATCTTATTTTTCTTTTTAGGAACCGTAAAATTCCAGTCCTTGATGTCATTCATGTTAGGGATTACCACTATCTCTTTTTCTATTTTGTACACATCTCTGAAATGCTTAGCAAAGCGCAGTTTTAATGGTTCGGTTGAAACCGTAATAACGTCAGCAAATGAAAGGATTGTGGACATAAAAGCCCTATCTTTCTTTCCACTTTTTATCTTGTCATATAGTGGGTGACTTTCAAGAATATCAAGAAAGTTATCATCTACGTCTAATACAACCTTTTTATTCTTTCCCTCTCTGTTTAGCTTATCTCTAGTATAAAACAATGCAGATGCCTCTTCTCCATCACTGAAGTAGCTTGACCAAAATATGTCATATTCTTTAAAGATTCTTTCCCAACGCTCTGCTTTGGATTCACCCTTTTTAGTTAGTTGTGTACCCCATACAGTTACATCATGACCCTTTACCTGTTCTGCTACCTTGACTACACGATAGTAACCAACACCACCGTACAGGTTTTCACTTTGTCGAACGGCGTTAGCCCCATGGTCTGAAAAATAGAATAGTATTTTACTCATTGCGTACTCGTTTATTAGACTCAATAACAGCTTTTAATAATACAGGTTCAAACCCTTTATCCTCACTCGCTTTCACGATTGCATTAAGGTCTTTCGGGAAGCATTTACCACCCCACCCAAGGTCATCTTCAAACACAAGGGTATGATTACGGTTTACTCTAGGGTCTAAGAGCCAGTTCTCGCGAAGTCTTTTATAATCAACTCCGAAGCGTTGTGCTATCTGATAGAACTCATTACAAAACGACACCTTAGTAGCAAAAAAGCTATTCTCTGCATACTTGGTCAATTCCGCCTCTACAGCTGTGCAGATTGAGTATATAGTATCTACTGACATTGCTTTCAGGAAGTAATTTGCTACATCAGATGCCTGTGCACCCCCTATGATGCAGAAAGTGTGTCCCCGTGCATCTGTTGGGTCTGGATACTTCCAAAAGGGTGTAAAGTATTTACTTTCTCCCATATATTCAGGTGAAAAACATATAGACTTGTTATATTTCTCAGCAAGATAATCAGTTGTACCAGGGGGAACCGTGCTTTTTATAAGAATAAGTGGCGCGTTAGTTAGTGCTATAACCTCCTCAACCCTTGATGTATCACATGATCCATCTTCTTTCATGGGTGTAGGAACACAAACAACAGCTAAATCACACTCGATTTTATCCTTATGTGATACTGTGTCATATATCTCTATCTCGAAATGGTCCTTGAATAGCTTTTCAATTCCCTTTCCCACTACCCCGTATCCGTAAATCCCGACTGTTTTCATATTATTGATTATGGTTACCCTCTGCGTGTAAGTGTCCGACTATCGACATAGAACCACCATCTCTCACATAACTGTTGTCACTTTGTCGTCTAAAGGGTGCATAAATTATATTAACATTAACCCCTGATTGTTCTATTGCTGGCATAAGTGATAATTGGTCCCTGCGAGAGAACCTGCAATAGTCAGCCCACCATGCTTCGTTAAAGGTACGAGTGCGATGATTATTTCGTCTTATAATAAAACCTCCCTCACATAGTCCTTTATGCTTTGCAAAATCATTGTCCTCGTAGTATTTAGCTTGTTCTATGATTACTTCAGGGTCATCTAGTTTCAATTTAGCAACAACCATAGCCTCGTCATAAATACAATCTCTTTGAGAGTGACTAAAAATAGCCATATCATATCCATTGAGGTATTTTTCCACCATCTCCTCAGGGGTTGTGAGAAGATATTTGTTCCCGTCCATCCATATAGTTATGTCTGCGGTAGAGTATTTATGAATAAGTATCTTATGTATTCGCGAGTTTCGACGAGGGTCTTTGAATCTGTCGTAGGCGTTCTTGATATTCCAAGTATTAGATGAAGTGGGCGAATCCATGAACGCTGTGTATATTACACTTCCCTTATTAAGGTATTCTACAAGCTCATCCTTAGCGTTTGTGATACTTGTGATAATTTCTATTGTAAGTTGTTTGGTAGGATTTGGCATATTTCTTTAATTTGTTCCTCTGTTAAATCGTAGAACGTTGGTAAATATAGTATTCTCTTACTCCACTTATATGCGTTGAGATGTTTATATTCTCCGAGATACATTGGTTGCTGACTCATGCACTTGAAACCATATCTGCTCTCTATGTCGTTCTGCGCGAGCTTCTCCTTGATTTTTTCCTGACCATCACCACAATCTATGTCATAGACCCAAAGTACCTCTCTCGATGGCATTTTGAGCGATTTAGGCAGGTGTGTGTCGTACCATACTTCTATCTGTCTTCGTTTTTCAAGTATATCACTACATCGTTCTACTTGTGCTAGTCCGACAGCGGCTTGTAGGTTTGTCATACGGAAGTTGTGCCCTATTTTAGGGTGTATGAGTGTTCGTTTCTTATCGAAGTACATATTTGCATACAATCTCATCTCATCAGCAAGTTTTTTGTTATTAGTCAGACACATTCCACCCTCACCTGTTGTAAGTATCTTATTACCATAAAAGGAGTAGCACGATATATCACCTGTTGGTTGTATTCCATGACCCTCTGCCATATCCTCAACTATGAATAGTTTATGTTTCTTAGCTATCTTTTGAATGGCAACCCTGTCACAGGTTCTCCCATATATATGCACAGGTATGATTGCCTTTGTATTAGAATGAATTGCCTTTTTGATTAACTCTGGGTCAATGGTAAGGTCATCTTTACAGTCTACAAATACAGGAGTAGCACCTGTATATGTTACAGCCCATGCGGTTGCTATCATAGTGAACTCAGGCACTATAACTTCATCTCCTGGACCAATTCCTAATGCTTTAAGTGCTAGATATATTGCGTTGGTTCCACTATTACACGAAACACCATATCCTTTGAAATTATAGAGAGCCCACTTGCTTTCAAACTTTTCGATAAAATCCCCTATACCAATATCGCCAGCATCTAATGCTTGGTTTACATAGTATTTTTCTAGGTTTGTGATTGTTGGTTTAGAACACTTCATTATAAACTCTCTCGATTACGTCTGCATCTCTTCCTTGGAACATTTCTTTCTTCATAAAATTCTTTACTGAAACAGGAACAAGTGTATCGTCTTTCTCTTTACCTAATATAGTTAAGTATGGCACCGTTCCTTCAATGATACCATCTTCAAACATTTGCATATTGATTCCTCTCCATCTTTTCCCTTGAAAAAGCGCATTGAAACCATCCATTTTACTGTTGTCTATTAACTCCTTATGTTTCCCTTCTTGTGACCACTCAAAATACTTTATTTTATCATCTGGTGATATTTCAATATCATTCATTACGGTAGGAATAAAATACTGTGATACTTCAAGGTCGTCTAGTTGTGCTTTTGTCATTCTCATAGTAATGGTATTTCAAGATTAAATGTATCCTTTGAGTAGTCGTCACCTTTTCGTACCCCAAAGCATATAGAAATAATCTTACAAGGAACGAGTGCTTGATACGCATGAGGTGTGCCACTTTCGTGTGTTATCGAATCTCCCTCAAATAGTAGTTTTGTATCTACATCTGTTTTGACAACTAATTTACCTTTGACTACATAGTCAATTTGTTTAGTAGCCTTATGATAGTGATTTCCTCGTATAGCACCCTCTGTAAAGGTAATCTCAGTTACAGACATATCGGTGGTAACTAAAAGGTCTGTTATTGTTCCTCTTTCGTCTTTATGGTTAGGCTTCATATATATGTGGGTGTGGGATTGGAATAATCCACGTTTTAATTTTAGGGTTGTTTTTTATAATCTCAGCACTAAAGTTCCACGCAAGTAACAGACAGACAGCCCCATCAGGCACGTCTTCATCTGATTTGATAAGGAGATGAGAGCCAGGGGTATATCTTCCTTGTTTAAGTTTACTTTTATCTGTTACAAAGTCTAGGTATTTACCTGCACCCGTGTAGTTCAATAGGGTCATACCCTTAGCAGGAGATGATACACCGACAATAGTCCTACCATCTCTCTTATAGTCTTGGAGTATACCAATAAGGTCAAATCGGTCTTGCTCTACATTTTTTGCAAAGGTATGTAACACATTGAGTGTAAATGACTCTTTTTCAGATATTTCCTGCACAATAGGATTGATTTCACGCTCACCCTTTCGAGTAATAAAACACCTGAAACAACCACCGTGTATGTCTGAGAATGTAATATCAAATATATCCATGCCATGAGTCTTTAGGAACCTCACCAGAGGGGCTACGGCGAGGTATGAGAGGTGTTGGTGGTATACAGTGTCATATTCTACCTTTTGTATGAAATCACCTAAATAAGGGCTCTCAAACACGAATACACCATTCTCGTTTAGATTGTTCTTTACAGCATCCATAACACCATCTAAGTCGTCAATGTGTGCGAATACGTTAGTGCCTACGATAATGTCAGCTTTCTCTGTTGCGGTAAATGTTCCATCAAAGAATACATTAGCTGTTTGTACACCGCGCGATGTTGAAATGTCCGCTATTTGTGTGCAAGGCTCAATGTTTAGAGCGCTGAATCCTTTTTCTTTGAATTTCAATGATAGAGTACCGTCATTTCCTCCAATATCGAATACTAACCCCTTTGAAATACCAGTTTTATCTACAATATCATTCACCATTGATTCCCAGTGAGCATTAGCTGTCTGTGTGATAGAGGATTCATACAAATAGTCGTTATCATAAAGCATATCAGGTGATACCGTGTAGCCTAGTTGCACGAATTGACACTCTTGGCATTGATTGAGTGTCAATGGGTATGTAATTTCAGGTAAGTCCCTATCCTTTCGGAAGTTATCACTATGAGGGTGATGCCCGAGGTCTAAAAACTCCACAAGGTTTTCACTTTTACATAGTCTACAGTTTGTTTTTAGCATATAATTTTATTTTCTTTTTTTTCATATTTATTTAATAGTTCACTAGAGCTTCTAATCTTATCTCCGCCGACATTGTAAACCGTTTCAATCCCTAATTGTTCACATATCTTTCTTTCTTCAATCGCATCTGGGTGATTCTCATCGCAACCACTAGCGAATATGTCTGGTCGTACCATATTAAGGGTCTGTGAGATGTCAGATGTACTATCGATTGATTTCACCACAGTATCTACCCCTTTAATACGACTCATAATATACATTCTGTCTGTACAGGTAATGAATACAGGTTCCCGTTTCATTGATGCCTGATTATCATTTGCAACAATAACAGTTAGTGTATCTCCAAGATTTTTAGCAGCCTCAATAAGGCGCATGTGTCCGATATGAAGTGGGTTAAAATGCCCTGCTATTACTACTTCTTTGAGCATAGCTTTTCCCATAAAGTAAGGTGTGCCTTAACATATGGTTCCCAACCCCATCGCTCGACAGGGTTATGGTTTAATCCTCTGAATATATCTTCAAGTTCTTCTTGTGTGTTGAACTCATAGTCAAGCCCTATGTCTAAATGAAATCCCTGAGGGGTTGAAATAGTTTTTAATCCTGCTTGCGCCGCGTCAAGAATAGCCATTGAACCCTCATCTTGTCCAAAATATAGACAGTAGTCTGATGAATCGAGTATTTGCTTGTGAATATCTTTATCAAAGTTTGCAAAATAGTCTACCTGTAGACCCTCTGCAACCAATGGAACAAGAATATCATGCCAACCTGAACCCATAATACGAAACGCCCACTTGTTAGGGTCTAATGTCTTGAATAGAGCGGTGAACATTTCCTCACGCTTACAACCGTCTGGATATACATTAGTTAAAATACATACTACTTGATGTCTGCGAGGAATTACGTCATGTGCAGGAAGTATTATAGACAATGTATCTTCTGGCATACCACTATTAACCAGTTCGTCTTTCATCTGAGATGACATACACACGCCATGAGCAGTCTTCAAACCCTCTCTGAGAGCCTCTAGCTTGCTCTGTACGCCTAGGAAGTGCGTTACCATGAGTGTATCTACCCCTTTATACTTTGGGTTGTGCTTATACGGCAAATAGTTCACATGGTGATTGATGTCAGCTTTAGTGTCAGGCTTATCTGAAATAGTAGCAGGTACACCGAGCATACCTAGATGCGCCTTCATTCTTTCTGAGAACTTTGTGAGGATACCGTTATTAAACGATGCCTCATAATTAACTATGTGTACTGATGGGTTTTTTGACTTCATCGTGCGTAAAAGTTATCCTGTCCCTCTTTTGTTTTAATCATCTCTAGGACTGAATTGACCAGAGCTAATGCTTCTCTTCGGCTCTTATGCTTAATAATCCAACCATTGGGCATCTGCATTGTATAGTTTTCGTCAGGTTCCTCTCGTATTTCACCAGAAGGTATAGGACAAATATCTAGTCCATCGAGCTTTATATTGCAAAGCTGTGGTCTGTTAGGGTTTTGAATCACTGAAAGGCGTGAATCTAGCTCTTTTAGTTCTTCTCTGAATTGGTCAGTGGTCATTTTAGTAACTCTTTTTTAGTTTCTAATGCGTTTGTAAATAATACAAGACAGGTAGATGCTATGTCTTGCACCTTTTTCGAGGGTACCTTAACAGATGTTCCATAGCTATTTCCCTCATGTATGAAGGAGTAGGCAAGTTTTCCATTTTCAAATAATATATCTATCTCAAGTTCACCAGGTAGTACAATCTGTGTAATCTGTTTCATATCTCTATAGTACAAACAAAAAGCCCCCTAGTAAAGGGGACTTGATGTGGATAAATGAAAACGACTAGTTAGCTGTTTCCACCACCGCCAGCAACATAACTGATGCCTGAGGTTGCTCCTGTTTTGACATTGATAATCCAAGCTGAATTAAGTGTCTTGGTAGCAAATACCATCTTCCATCCAACAGTTGAAAACATGTTGAGTGGGTTTGATGTATCGCTCTCGCCAGGGTTCTTCACAAAGATTTTAGGTGAAGAGATAGAGCCGAGGTTGATAACACCGTATGCGTTCTTTCCGAAGATGAAGTTTGAGAATACTGCAACAACACCTGCACTAGTAGCGGTTACAGGAGAACCCGAAAGTCCTGCTGAAACATCCTTGTGCTGGTTGTTTGTTTCTACAAATTCAACTCCTGCGAGCTTACCAACAACTCCACGCTCGATAGCGTCTGAAGTTGTGTAGCGGTGTGCGTCGAGCCATTCGGAGTCACCGAAAAGGTCATAAGCCGTATCAGGGCCGATGATACCACGGTACATACCGTTCTCGAACTTCTGAGCTTTGTTGTTTTTCAATGTGCGAACTGCCTTGCGGATTTCTACACCTGAAAATACGTCAGTCATCATAATGTCTGATGCGAGTGTCGCGCCAGAAGCAATCTGATTAGTAGCACCAGAAGCAAGTTCCTGACGAATGAGGCGGTCAATAGACTCACCTGCATTCTGTCCGTGAATTTCAACGTGTTCTTTAAGACCCTCGTCGATTTGTGTCATTGAGAATAGTGAAGAAACGTTTGTGACAGCACCGTACTCAAGAAGAGTAGCGGATACCTGCGTAGCTGTCATTGCAGTCTCAGAAGGATTTGTAGCTTCTGAAAGGGCACTGGTAACGAGGGCAAGAGGAGAGAATCGTGTAAAACGAACAACTGCTCCAGAGTTCATAGGCACATTTTTTACTTGTGCGCCGAAGTCGTGGCGAAGTTCAATTTTTGCACGTTCCAAGAATACCTTGTCGTAGTATACCTGTGAGGGGGTTATAAGGGTTGCGGCTTGAGAAGCCATAAGTAACTCGTAGTGTTATAGAATTGTGCGTTACTTAGAGAACCCGATGATGTCTTCCAACTCTTTAGTTGTCATGTTCTTCATCTGTTCAGGAGTATATTTTCGTTCAATCTCTGAGAGCCCTGAAGCATTTGAGGTCTTGTCTGCAGCTTCTTCCGCAGAACGTTGCTCTCGTGCAATCTTGAGTCCTTGTGCGAGTACAGATTTTTCATCTTCTATCGCTTTTATACCACCGTTGTGCATAATGAGGTCTATTTCAATCTCAGTATACCCTTGGCGATACAACTTGAACTCGTCGGCTTTCAGAATATCGGACGGTTTTTGACGCACTTCTTCTTTGATAATGGTTTGATTTGTTTTCTTTTTAAGTAGACGTGAATTGATAGCCTTTTGCTTCAATGCTTCTGCTTTCCAGTCGGTAGTTTCTTCTGCCTCTTCCTCTTCGATTTGTTCCTCTAGTTCGAATTCTAGTGTTTCATCGTTTTCCATACTTGATGTTGTAGTTAGACATTTTTACTGGGTATGCTCCCGTTATAATCTGCGTGTAGGATGCGACAGACCCCATAGTGCTACTGGTACTGATTTCGTCCCTCTGACGGGATTTCCTGCTTTACGCGAGGATTCTTGAATTGCGCAGATAGGTTAGCCTCGCTCGCTGTACCAGTAATATCAGTTCCTTCGTTCTTCATACTTGCCGATTTGGTAGTAATTAGGTTTGATGGACCGTTCTGATATACAGGCTTGGTGATGCCGTTCCCTACTGGGTATTTGCATTCAATAGATGGCTTTGTAATGTTTGATTTCATATTATTTGAATACGTTTGGTATTGTTCTTTTAGGTTGTCCCACTAATTTACTCTGTTCACAGAACTCTTTGAGCTTATTGTAGGCGATTGTTCGACCAATAATCTCTGCTTTGACTGCCTCTGCTGGCTGTGTGGTGTCTACTGTAGTCATATCCATCAAAGGGTTGATGTACTCCATGATAAGTTCCTCCACCTGAGCCCAGCGTGGGTCTTCAAAGAAGATTTTTGTTATTTCATCGTACATATTATTGGGTTTGTTTTGCTGGTAATTGACTAGTCTGACCTGCTGGCGGTGGCAATCCTAGCTGTTCTGGGTTTGATTGCACTATTTGGTTTGCCTGTTGGTCTGCGAGTTCTATTTCTCCTCGTGATACACCAAGAGCTTCTGCATACTTGAAATACAACAGCTTGAATCGAGGGTCTTGCATAGCCTGTGGGTTGTATTGAGCAATAAGTGCCTGTGTATTAGTAGCGAGTGTCTGTGGGTTTATCTGTTCATTTCCGATATTGAAGTCAAACTCAAACTCTACGTCGCTATAGAACCTGTCTTTAATTTTTAGAAATCTATTTTCTCCAAGTTTCTTCTGGCTTTCGATGTGGAGTTGCTTGATAGTTTCTATTGATTCTGCAGAAACGTTGCGACCTGATAGTACTTCCTTTTTAATCCAGTCATTTGATTCAAGTTCTGCTGATGCCTCATCAAGTTTTTGTAGTTCTTGACTAGTACCAATAAAGCGCATGATGTGTTCAGGGGTGAGGTCTTTCATCAACTGTGGGAGAACAAGATCATTGAAGAAGTCGCGAAGCATATTTGTGTAGTTCTCACGCTTAAATCCAAATGTAGACGACGCTTGCTGTTGTGCATTTATAACAGCTGTTGCAGTTGTAGATGCTGCTGAAACCTCACCAGAGACGGCATCATAAGCAAATGATAGTCTTTGAGCCTGTTGAATATAGCTTGCCTCCTCTTCTTGAAATGCTGGAAGATTGCGCTCCTCATTAGCAATAGGTTCAATGCCATTAGGTGAAAGGATAAGGTCGCCACTCTCAAGGTCTGTGAGGATATTGCGGACAATTTGCTTATCTTTAGTTTGAAACAGGTGTAAAGAGCTGATTTCCATTGAAATACGGCGTTGGTTCTTGAGTTCATTGATGCGTGTCTGTATGTCAAAAAGAGATTCAACGATACCCAATCCAAGCCATCTGCCAACTATTTTAGTGTAGTGGAAGTCCTTAAACGGCCAGTCTTTATACCATCGAGATTTAAAGAGAACTACACCAGCCTCACCAATGGGCTTTCCTTCTGCATTTTGCTGAAGTGAATCAGCACCTGCGACAATGAATAGAGCCTTTACCATTTCTTCACTCTTTCCACCATCTATCCAGTACTTAGGGACCTCACCATAACGCTTATATATCTTAATATACGGTGTGGACTGCATTTGTGTTACCACTTGGCTGTCGTCCTCATAAGAAGCCTGTCCTAGTGTATTTCCAAAGCGTTCTATTGCAACGTCTGTATTGTCCCAACCGCTGTTACGAAGCTCTGTGGGGGTCATGTAGTGGATTGTGGTAACAAAGCGTGAGTCCTTGATTGATTCTACTGTCGGGTCGAGTATTAACTTGCGAAGGTCTACCACTTGAGCACCATCTTTTGTCTTCTCAAGGACAACAGAGCCGAACTTTGGACCCTCTTCGGCTATCTTATTGAGTACATTAGCCATCTTAGATGTTTTGAGCCACTGTTTAAGCTCTTTTTCTAGGAGATATGAGGAGAAATAGCTTTTAGGATTCTGTGGGAGTAGTCTAATATCATTAGTATCGACATCAAGCATCTTAGTAGCAACCTCACAAGCTGGTACTACGACGTTAAAGAATAGTTTTTCACGATTCAGGTACAGACTACTGCTTTCATATTTTGAGTTCAGATAAAGATTGATACGCTTGAGGGTATAGTATTGATTGAAAGAATACCCNGGGACAATAGATATATAATCATCAAAGAAGTTTTGGTTCTCCTGTCTAATTTGTGAGAAGATATTGTTATTCACTATCCAATAATAACAATATGTGTCTTAATTTATTTATTACAGGACACCGAGGTGAAAAATACTCTTATTTAAGCGACTATTCTGGTATTCTTTGCGTCACCAGATTTTAAATGTTTCATTACTTCTGCTACCACACGTTCCTCTAATGGTCCAAAGAATGATGAATTGACAGCCTCTACTCCCTTGTCTGACATTGGTTTAATCTTTAAATACACATTCATGCGGAATATCCACCTATTCATAACTCTGCGAGATATTGGTTTACCTGTTTTTATATAGAAAATCTCACACATTTCGGTTGTGCTGTACTCGTTGAACTTATACCGTCTCCAAAGTTCCTTCCAGGTGTCTTCTGGTACCTTGTGTTCATTTGCAAAGCGTTTTGCTGGCTCTACACTAAATAGCTTTGATTGTTTTATGATTAAAATCATTTGAATGACCTACTACTTCCCCTGTTTTGGTTTATTCTACGTTCCATTGCATAGTCTGGTACTTGTGTTTCATCCATAGAAATAGCATACCGTAGTGCATCAAGAGCGTGGTCGTGGTCCTTTACAGGGTTCTCGTTAGCGTTTTTATCAGGCTTGTCCTCATCATATCTATATGTTTCAAACTCAGATATAAGATTGATACAAGACTCGTGTATGTGAAGTTTATTCTGCAAAAGAAGTGCCCTTATTTTATTTATACCATTTTTTACAGAGTCTTTGTTTTTAACAACCTCTTTGACATTAACATTAAGTTTTTTCATCTCCTCGATAGCTGATGGGCTTTCGGGGTCAGGATACACCTCATTAAAATTGCAAGCAGAAACGTATTCAGCTATTTGACGGTCTGTCTTCTGGCTCTTATACCATTCTCCTCGTACCCAGTATGAGCTGTCAAAGTCTTTTGTGATTGCAATGACAGCTGTTGGGTTAGTAAATCCAAAGTCTACTCCTGCTATGTTATTTATAGGGTTGATGATAGTTTCCTCCTTATAGACATGAACTTCCCGTCTAAACTCTTTATATACCAATCCTTCTTGCTTACGGAAGTCTGCGAGGTATTCTTGTGCAAAGGTGTTCTCTGGCTTAGTGTTCTTTTCACGCTCTATTTCATCAACGGGGATATTAGGGTTGTCATATGTAGTGAAATGAAACGATGAATAGTTACTATCTTTAGTTTGAAGATTGTATAAATCATAGAAATGATTAAATCCTTTAGGGGTTGAGATAAACATTGCAGAACCTCTACGATCAATAAGTGTAGGTGATAGGACTTCATTCCAACCAACCCAGAAGTTACGCATACTTGCTACCTCATCGAGGATAACAAGGTCAAAGCTCTGTCCTCTTAATGTTTCAATAGCCTCCCACCCTTTGAGGAATATGAAAGATGAACCACCATTCTTATCCATTACTTCTAGTTCAAGGCGTGATTCGTTTGCTTTTTTAGTAATAGGTCTTAACTCCCTTTTGAGCATATCCCACATAATATCTCGTGCCTGTTGAATTGTGGGTGCTATATAGACTATTCTTGTTGGTCTTGAGAGTGCTACACCTTTTATTTCTTCACTTGCTAACACAGACTTACCAAAGCGTCTTCCTGCATTTACTACACGAAAGCGACTGGTATCTCTAGCTATTATCTTCTGTGAGTTGTGGAGTATCATCAATGTTTAACTTTTCCGCTATTTCAGAAGCTATTTGAATGATAGGTAATTCCTTGATTGCTATATCTGTTTCGTTTCTAGGATTACCTTCAGCTAGTTTCCATATATCCACTTTAGGAATACCCTCTAAGAAGTCTTGTCTTTCTTCATCAGTCATTGAGGCTAAGTATTCTCTCGAGTATTCTTTCATACTCTTACCGACTGGTCTTCCTGGTCCGCCTGGATTTCCTTTCTTAAAGAGCCAAGGTTTGTCGTTCGTTTTTATCGTTTCGTTTTCCATTTTTATATTATACCTTACTTATGTAATTTGTCATTAGTAATGTTCATATCCCCTCCCACAGTATGAAAGGAGTATAAACACTATTCCGCTGTTTCTTCGTCTTCCTTGGCTACCTCAGCTTCAGGATTTGCTTCAGGAGATGCTTCTGAGGCTGTCTCGGTACTTTCAATCTCTTCAGTTACGATTTTCTCTTCTTCCATAGTATTATTCTCGTTTATTAGTAATGCAGCCTTTCTTTGCTGTATTTCTTGATTGATAAGTTTAAGGTTTGCTTGTGATTGTTCTATTTGAACAAGATTATCGTAGGCAAGTGCCTTGAGTTCAATATCCGTAGGTACTGTGTTCATTGTTATATTGTTTTCCGCTCTGCTTCTCACTCGACAATATAAGACAAGTGAGAAGCGGAACGTATATTGTTAATACTAACATTTATATTTTACCACACCTACTCAAAAAAGTCATTTGAATTGATTGCCAAATCGTCAATATAGAAGTCTGCGGAAAACTTAATTCCCTGTTCGGAGTATGTGGTATTTCACGCCCCATTCCTCTAATTGTTTTTCAGTAAGTTTTTGGGTATCTTTTCCTGTTCTTGTACCGCGCGCTGTATCTATGATAATGGTGTGTCCTTGCTCATAGAGCTGGTTTACCCTCATTACCCTATCTCTTATAGGGGTACAGTCTTCTGGTCTGCCATAAGGAAACTCTTTACTAGGGTTCCAATAGCAGATAGTTGAATCTAAATCAAAGCAGAATACACTCATATATCTTTATTCTTTATCTGGTAAATGTTTTGTTTTATTCCATATTTCTCGACTAGTGCTATTTTTTATTCTCTTTACCTTGATATTGGCAGTTGCGAGTTCAACATCACAATCATCAAATGCTATAAGCACATCATCATAGTGTTGTAGTTTTGGTCTAACCTCAAAAGGTTCAAGTCCTAATTTCTCGCCCCATGTTTGGGCCCAATCACAACCACTACCACTCCAGATAATCATTTCATACCCTTGAGCCTGAAACCATCGGTATATTGCAATGGTATCGTGGTTTGG
>JGI1221J13441_10000303_pt1 | contig 23185 bp, 18 predicted proteins | sample LakVidmifraction_4_FD_13441 | JGI IMG/M metagenome (IMG submission 13441) | reverse complement strand
TTTTCCTTGCNGGGGGGGGGGGTAAGAAAAACGCGCATTATAGCGGCAACTTCCTCGCGCAAAGCCGCTTGCGGCAAGACTTTTCATCTGTCGCCAGCGGGCCACAGCCGTGCTGGCCGGTCGCCACTGACTGGTCGGTGGGCAAGCAAGAAATGCTCCCGCTCGCAGGGGGCGGGTCTTCAGGATTTTGTCAGGGGAGATGAAGCGAAAGTGAAGCAGCCTGCGCCACCGGAAGCGGCGGCGCAGGAGGGGGAGGGATCAGGCACCTTCGTTGTTGCGCTCGTAGGAAGGGCAGCCGTTCTTGCCCCACTTGCCGTCGCACAGCTTCCACAGGCAGCTCTCGCGCGCAAATACGGACAGGGTGCTGCATTGCTTGACCTGCTCGGCCAGGGTTGGCACGGGCTGCACTTCCACCACTTCCGGCACCGGCACCACGGCCTGGGCGCGTTCTGCCTTGGCGCGGGCGTTGGCCAGTTGGGCCTCGGCTTCGCGGCGCCGCTGTTCGCGCAGGGCCAGGGCGGCATCCTCGCGGCGATGGCGGGCTTCGGCGGCGGCACGTTTCTGCGCCAGTTGATGGGCCTTGTCGTCGGCTTCCTGCTGCAGCTGGGCGATCACTTCGGGGCCGGGGGCAGCATCGCTGGCGGCAGGCTCGGCATGGTCCAGGCTGGCGGGCGGCGCCACGGCGTCCACCGGGGCCGCCTTGGACAGCGACGGCAAATGCTGCATCACCGGCTTGAGCGAGCGTTGCGGCCATTGCGCACCGACCCACACGGCGACGCCGATGATGGCCAGCGTCAGCAGCGAGACCAGCAAGGCCCCACGGGTCGACGCGCGCGGCTCCGGCTCGCTGCGCGGGCCACGCGGGCCACGGCGCGTCTGGGCTGCGGGCTCTTCCTGCGTCGCCGGTGCCGGGGCCGTGTCTTCATACGGCAGGCTGGCGCTACCGGCCGAGGTGGCCACCGCCGCCGTGACGGCGGCTGCGGCAACAGCGGCAGCCGTGATGTGCGAAGCCCGGACTTCCAGTTCCTCTTCGCTGAGGTCAGGCTGCACGGACGCAGCGCGCGCCGGTGCCGGCGACTGGCTGGCGTGACTGGACTGACTGCTGTGTATGACCTGGCCGGACGGATCGCCATGGCCGGCCTGCGCCACGCCCTCGCTGGCGACGCGACGGTCGCGATCTCCCTCTGACCGTTCCAGAACTTGCATTGGAATTCCCCTGTATTACGCTAGCGACCACCGTCCCGGTGGCCCTGATGTGCTCCCTCACGTCCGTGAATGCTTGCCAGGTCTCGCGTTGCGGGCAGCTCTGCCCCCAGGCATGTTCTGATGCTTCGGTTGTTTTTCGGACGGATGGCTATTTTGCGCCGAAATTTCTGAAAGGCAAAACAAAAATGCGGCTCTGCAAAAAATATCTGCAGCAAAGCCAGGCGGGACTTGCCGGGCTATCAATAATCGCGCCCGGAATGATGCACAAAAGGAAACGGCAGCCCCGTTTCCGGGACTGCCGCTTGGCAGACTGACAATAAGCCGCTTCAGTCCACGATCTTTTCCAGCGCGAACAGGTCGGCCGGATTTTCACGGGCACGGACCAGGTGGACCTGGCTACCATCGACCAGTACTTCGGCCGCACGGCCACGGGTGTTGTAGTTGGAGGCCATGGTCATGCCGTAGGCACCGGCCGACATCAGGGCCAGCAGGTCGCCCTCGTGGATGGCCAGTTCGCGCGAGCGGGCCAGCCAGTCGCCGGATTCACACACCGGCCCGACCACGTCGTAGATGCGGGGCTGGCCGGCGTTTTCCTTCACGGTCTGCACGCCATGCCAGGCTTCGTACATGGCCGGACGCATCAGATCGTTCATGGCAGCATCAACCACGGCGAAGTTCTTTTCTTCACCATGCTTGAGGTATTGCACCTCGGTCAGCAGCAGGCCGGCATTGCCGACCACCGAGCGGCCCGGCTCGAACATGACCTGGATCGGGCGGCCGTCGTACTTCTTGGCGCGCCAGGCGTCGACGCGGGCGAACACGCGCGCCAGGTAGTCGCCGATGGCCACCGGTTGCTCGTCGTCGTAGCGGATGCCGATGCCGCCGCCGATGTCGAGGTGGTGAATCGGGATGCCTTCGGCTTCCAGCGCGTCGACCATGTCGATGATCTTGTCCAGTGCTTCCAGCAGCGGCGAGTCGTCCAGCAGCTGCGAGCCGATGTGGCAGTCGATGCCGACCACGTCGATGTTGGGCAGGGCAGCGGCGGCGCGATAGCAGTTCAGCGCGTCTTCATAGGCCACGCCGAACTTGTTTTCCTTCAGGCCGGTAGAAATGTAGGGATGGGTCTTGGCATCCACGTTGGGATTGACGCGCAGCGAGATGCGGGCGCGCTTGCCGAGCGCGCCGGCCACTTCATTCAGGCGCGCCACTTCGGGGATGGATTCCACGTTGAAGCAGAGGATGTCATGTTCCAGCGCCAGCTTCATCTCGTCGCGGCCCTTGCCCACGCCCGAGAAGATCACCTTGCGCGCATCGCCGCCGGCGGCCACCACGCGCAGCAGCTCGCCACCGGAGACGATGTCGAAGCCCGAGCCCAGCTTGCCCAGCAGGTTCAGCACCGCCAGGTTGGAATTGGACTTGACCGAGTAGCACACCAGTGCGCCACCCTTGCCGCCCTCGGCACGGCCGGCCGTGCGGCAGGCGTCGGCATAGGCCGAGAAATTCTGCACCAGCGCCGACTTGGAATAAACGTAGAGCGGGGTGCCGAACTGATCGGCCAAGGCTTGCAGGGAGACGTCTTCGGCGTGCAGCGCGCCGTTGCGATAGGAAAAGTGGGACATGGGAATCCGGAAAAGTCAGCGGAAAAAGGCAATCGGTGGAATCATCCGGCGCAGTCCCCGCCCTCATTACCGGGGGACCGGCCGCAGTACAGCACGATGTTTCAGCCAGGCATCATCGTTTGGGAGCGTCGGCGGCGGGGGTGTCGCCGAAGGCTTTGGCCTCACCATCCTGGGTGCCTGCCTTGTCCTGGGCCGCTGCCGGCGCGGCGGGCTGGGTGCGCACGAAGGGATCAGGCGGTACCTTGGGCATGTACAGCGGGCCTTTCTGGCCGCAACCGGCCAGCATCAGGACGGCGGCGCACAGCGCCAGGGAAGCTGCACAACGGGCGGGAGAATAGTGTGACTTCACGATAAAATGGCAGATTACATCGAAATCTTAGAATGACTTGGAGTGTAGCATGACCGAATCGGAATTCCTGGACCTGGCTGACGCCACCCTCAACGCCATCGAGACGGCCCTGGAAGACGCCTGCGACGCCAGCGACCTGGATGTGGAATGCAGCCGCAGCGGCAACGTGCTGGAAATCGAGTGCGTGGATAATGGCTCCAAGATCATCATCAACAGCCAGGCCCCCATGCAGGAAATGTGGCTGGCCGCGCGTTCCGGCGGCTTCCACTACAAGTTCGACGGCAGCCACTGGCTCAACACCCGCGATGGCACCGAGCTTTACGCCACGCTGTCGGAAGTGGTCAGCAGCCAGGCGGGCGTTCCCGTCACCATCAAGCCCTGAGCCAGTGCGGCGCCGGCCTGCGCGTCCTGCCGCCGCAGCGGCTGTGCGCCTGAACCTGCGCCCTGCCGGCTTGCACCGTCCACAACAATAAGACTGCAGCATTCATGCGTCGATCTCTCCGACATCCTGCCTTCCTGTTCCTGCAGCGCGGCCTGGCGCGCCTGCGCTGGATCCTGGCGCTGACCGTATTGGCCGTGGCGGCCGCCCTGCTGCTGCCACCGCTGGTGACGCGCTTCAACCACGACCACAGCCCGCAAGCCCTGGCCGCCGAGAAGGACATGCAAGCCATCGCCGCCGGGCTGGAACGCTATCGCCAGGACAATGGCCGCTATCCCAGCGCCGCCCAGGGCCTGCTGGCCCTGGTGATCAAGCCGACCCGGGCACCCGTGCCGGGCAACTGGTCCATCGGCGGCTACGTGGATCGTCTGCCGCGCGATCCCTGGGGCAATTCCTATCAGTACGGTGCCGATGACGACGGCACCAGTTACGAACTCTATTCCTTCGGCCAGGCCGGCCCGGACGGCGGTGCCGACGGCGAGCAGGTCATCCGCCAGCATTGAGGAGACCGATCAGGCGGCAACTACCGCCTGATCGCGCCTGTCGCTGCCTCAGGCGATGTCCGGGAAGGCCGTGCGCAGCCGGTACTGGCGCTGGCGGTAGTTGCCTTCCGGACCGCTGAATCCACAGTCGACGTCACCGAACAGGCGGCTCACGCGGTTGATGGCGGCGCGCTGGGCTTCGGTCTGCACCGCGATCAGGCGGCGCTTGCTGCGCGCGTGATGAGCGCAGATGTCGACCACCAGACAGTGGCCATAATCGGCCTGCTTGATATCGATGAGCAAGGCTTCCGGCTTGGTCAGGCCAAAGATGGCCGCCAGTTCGATGCGCGCACTCAGGAAGGGGTTGCTGTTGCGCAGCTTGTCGCTGAGCTGGGCGCGCGCCTGCACCGCCCATGACTGCGCGTCTTCCACGGCCATGAACGGCTGCAGCGCTTCGACCGCGCTGGCTTCGCCCTGGGCGGCCGCCTGCTGCCACCAGTACAGGGCCTTGACGTCATGCATGGGATCATCGCGGCGATTGCGCCAGAAAATCTGCGCCAGCTCGCTCTGCGCTTCCACCAGACCGGACTCCGCCGCCTTTTCCAGATATTGCTGGGCGACCTGCAGATTGCGCTGCGAATAGATCGAGCGCGAATAGATGCGCGCCAGCGCATGCCAGGCCTGGGCCGAACCGCCCTCTCCCGCCAGCACCAGCCAGTGCAAGGCCTTCTTGAAATTGGCCAGGCCCTGCTCCATGAAGACGCGGTTGCCGGCGCGGTCGATCTTGGCGCACAGCAGTCCCAGTTCCAGACGCGCCTCGACCTCTCCGGCCAGCGCTGCCAGTTCAAACAAGCGCATCAGTTGCGGCAACTCGGGCGCGGCCGCACGTGCCTGCCACTGGCCATAGCGCAGCAGCAGCGTGGCTTCCTCGGCATTGAGCTGCACCAGACCGGTAGCATCGCCTTCCTTGTCCAGTTGCGCCACCGCCTGGCTGTTGCGCTCGATCAGGCGCTTGACCAGCACCGCCGCGCCGCGCGCGAAGGCCGCACCCTGGCCTTGCTGCCAGGCCTTGTCCAGCAGCGCGTATTGCGCCTGTTCGATGCCGGCACGTGCTGCTTCGCGCACCAGTCGTTCTTCGACTGCCGAAGCCGGCAGACCGGGCACCATGGGCTGGCCATGGCGCTGCATCTGCTGCGCCAGCAGCCATTGCGCCTCATGGTCATCGCGGCTGGCCAACAAGGACAGCGCGGCGATGGCGCGCGCGTGAGCATTGCTGTCGAACTGTTCGGTGTGTTCCAGTACCAGGCGCGCAAAGATCACGCCGGCCTGCGGCACGCCCGCTTCAAACGCCTTCTCGTACCAGATGGCCGCTTCCTGCGGCGAAGATAATTCCTTGACCTGATCGTAGGTGATGTTGCGGCCGATGATCATCCACGCATCGTCCACACCCTGTTGCGCGGCTCGGCGCAGCCAGTAGAAGGCGGTGCCCTTGCTGCGCGGCAGGCCGCTGCCGCCGTCGAGGTAGCGTCGGCCCAGCGCCAGCTGCGCGCGCGATTCGCCGGCACGGGCGGCCTTGATGACGGCCAGCTCTTCTCTCGTTGCCATGTTCTTTTCCTTTCTCAGCAAATCCGCAATCACGAAATCGCGGACGAAAAAATCCCCGCTGGCGCAGCAAGCTGCGTCAGTCCGGTGTGCATCAAAAAACTAAGGTTTTGAATGCGGTCCGCCAGTCCGTTGTGGGGCGGTGCGATACGCGATCCATGGAAGTGTTCCACCTCCATGCGCATCGAAATGGTGCTGCTATTAGAGCAGTGCGCCGCAAAAAAGTGCGCAAGGCCGAGAGCTTATTACTCTTTCTTTACAAACATCAAGAGCCGCTACCAGTAAGGCTTTTGTCAGGTTTTTTGATATCAGAAAGCGAGCTTTTTGCAGTGCCAAAAATGAGCTTTCCTGTGCAAGCCGGTGAGTAGCGTTGGACCAAATCCGAGTGCGATGTGATGAGAGAAGAAGATCTGCGTGAAATCAGCCACATTCCTGCGGACAACGAAATGGACTATTGCGAAAACTAATAAAAATAGCGGCGAGAAAAGGAATGAAAAAGCGCCGCATGAACCTCATGCGGCGCTTCTTTTGCTCACTTGTGCATCACACTGCGCTGCCGGGAAGACGGCGCAGATCAACTCACATTAGAACTTGTGACGGATACCCACGGCGACAGCGCCTTGGTTGCCATCGGTACCGGTGGCGTTGGAGACGCCCGGGTTGTTCAGGTCGCTAGCCTTGGTGTAAGCCAGGAAGGCGTACAGGTCGGTGCGCTTGGACAGCCAGTAGTCGGTACCCAGGCTGACTTGGGTCAGCTTGGCCTTTTGCGACACGCCGTCGAAGTCGGCACGGGTGTGATCCACGGCAGCCAGCAGCTTCAGCGACGGGCTCAGGGAGTAAGCGGTACCGATTTCGTAGATGTCAGCCTTCTTGGAGTTGGCCAGGGTGCGGTTGGAGATGCTGGTCAGGGAACCGACGCCGGCTGCGGTCAGGTTGGTCTGGGAGTTCAGGTCTTGCTTGACGCGCGACCAGTTACCGTACACACGAGCCGGGCCGAACTGATAGGACGCTGCCACGTTCAGGACCTTCTGAGCGGTGCTGCCAGCCAGGTTGCTTTCGCTGGCTACGCTGGTGGTGGTGGTGCTGCTCAGCAGGGAGGTGTCAGCCGCGGTCGAACCAGCCTTGGACTGGTAGTAATTGATACCCAGACCCAGCGGACCGTTGTCGTACTTGCCGCCGATGCCGAAGGCTTGACCCGCGGAGGTCTGGCCAGCGGTTTCACCGAAGCCGTACATCAGGTTACCAGTGAAGCCGTTCAGGCTGTTGGTGGTGTAGCTGATCGAGTTGTTGGTACGGGTGCCTTGCAGGCGATCCAGGCCGGAGCCGGAGTTGCTGACCCAGCCACCGAAGTCATTGACGGCGGTGTAAGCGGAGATGGTGTCAGCGAAGTCGGTTTGACGGCCGACCAGCACGCTACCGAAGCCACCAGTCAGGCCTACCACCGACTTGCGGCGGAACAAGGTGTTGCTGGTCTTGGAATCGTCCAGCGCACCGGTGTCATTGCTGAAGCCGGCTTCCAGTTGGAACACGGCCGACAGACCGCCGCCCAGATCTTCAACACCCTTGAAGCCGATACGCGAACCCTGGATGACGCCCGAGTTCAGGCCGAACTTGCTGCCAGTGCCGCCGGAAGAGGTGGCAACCTTGCTTTGGTAGACAACACCGGTATCGACGATACCGTAGATCGTGACGGAGCTTTGCGCATTGGCTGCGCCTGCGAACGCGCCCAGAACGGCGAGTGCCAGCAGAGATTTTTTCATGTGACGTCCTTCTCTAAAAATAGTCTTGAGGATCCGCACTTGCAGTCGGATGGGCAAACATTAATGCTTCTCGTCGTCCATGACTGCACCTTGGTCGATAGAAGTCATTTTTTAGACGGGAGCCAAAGATTGAAATGGCAATTGTTGTATTTTTTTATCGCCGCTTTCGGATGTGCTGCGGCAGGACTGTCCCGCTATCGGCCTGCATCAAGGAAAAAGCGCCGGTATCCCTACCGGCGCTTTTCGTCATTTCTAACATTTTGATACATCTTGCTGGCAACAGACAATGGGCTCTTGTTAAGCAAGCCAGCGAGGCTTGTTGTCACTCGCTGCGCATTTCCGTACATTTTCGTACATTTCTGGCGAATGCGACTGGTCGGATGCAATATCGCGTTCCATCACTGTACAGCCATGCATTGCACTCACTCCTGCTTATCTTCCTTGGGTTCACCGACCAGCTTCTTCAACAGCTCCGACTTCAATTGCTGACGCTGCGCCGACGCATTCTTGCGATGTGCACCGGCCCCTCCGGCGCGCTGCTGCGCTGCCAGCGCCACCGGATTGCGTGGCTTGGATTGCGATGGCTCCATGCGAAAACTCAGTTTCTGCCGCGTTCCCAAAGTCTTGTTGGCCATCGCATTCTCCTTGCCTCGGCGGGCATCATGACAGCATCGCGTTACAGCACGTAGCGCGACATGTCCTCATCCACGGCCAGCTCGCCCAGCCGCTCGTTGACATACCCGGCATCGATGAGCAGCCCATCCACACCAGCTTCACCCGCCGTGAAGGAAATCTCTTCCAGCAGCTTTTCCATCACGGTATAGAGACGGCGCGCACCGATGTTCTCGGTCTTCTCATTGACCGTATGCGAGATCTCGGCCAGTCGCTTGATGCCGCTGTCGGCGAATTCGATCTTCACGCCTTCGGTGGCCAGCAGCGCTTCGTACTGCTTGGTCAAGCAGGCATCGGTGCCGGTCAGGATGCGCTCGAAATCGGCAATCGACAGCGAGTCCAGCTCCACGCGAATCGGGAAGCGTCCCTGCAATTCCGGAATCAGATCGGAAGGCTTGGAGAGATGGAACGCGCCCGACGCGATGAAGAGAATGTGATCGGTCTTGATCATGCCGTACTTGGTATTGACGGTCGTGCCCTCCACCAGCGGCAGCAGGTCGCGCTGCACCCCGGCGCGCGAGACATCGGCATTGCCATTCTGCGAGCGGGTGGCGATCTTGTCGATCTCATCCAGGAAGACGATGCCGTTCTGCTCGACATTGGCAATGGCCTTCTGCTTGAGCTCTTCCTCGTTGACCAGCTTGGCGGCTTCTTCCTCGATCAGCAGCTTCATGGCTTCCTTGATCTTGATCTTGCGCGCCTTCTTGCGCTGGTTGCCCAGGCCCGAGAACATGGTCTTGATCTGCTCGGTCATTTCTTCCATGCCCGGGGGTGCCATGATTTCCATCGAGGGGGCGGCGTCATTCAATTCCAGTTCGATCTCGCGATCATCCAGCGCGCCTTCGCGCAGACGCTTGCGGAAGGTCTGGCGGGTGGTGTTCTTGTCATCCTTCTCGGGGCTGGCATTGCCATCGGGCGTAAAACCGAAATCGCGGGCCGGGGGCAGCAGCACGTCCAGGATGCGGTCCTCGGCCGCATCCTCGGCGCGGGTGCGCACCTTGCGCGTTTCCAGCTCGCGCGTCTGCTTGATGCCGATGTCGACCAGGTCGCGGATGATGGTGTCCACGTCGCGGCCCACATAGCCGACTTCGGTGAACTTGGTGGCTTCGATCTTGATGAAGGGTGCATCGGCCAGCTTGGCCAGGCGGCGCGCAATCTCGGTCTTGCCCACGCCGGTGGGGCCGATCATGAGGATGTTCTTGGGCGTGATCTCGTGGCGCAGCGGCTCCTCGATCTGCTGGCGACGCCAGCGGTTGCGCAGCGCGATGGCCACCGCGCGCTTGGCGCGGGCCTGGCCGACGACGTGCTTGTCGAGTTCGGAGACGATTTCCTTGGGAGTCATATTCATGGTGGTGATCTTTTCGCTGTGACGATTCATCGGAGAAATAGGCAGGAAATGCGCGCTGCGCGGCTTAGTCCAGCGTCTCGATGATGTGGTTCAGGTTGGTGTAGATGCACAGCTCGCCGGCGATGGTCAGCGACTTCTTGACGATCTCGGCCGGGGTCAGCTCGGTATTCTCATACAAGGCCTTGGCGGCCGATTGGGCATAGCTGCCGCCGGAACCGATGGCACCGATGCCGTCATTGGGTTCGAGCACGTCGCCATTGCCGGTGATGACCAGGGTGGTGTCGCGGTCCGCGCACAGCAGCATGGCTTCCAGACGGCGCAGCATGCGATCGGTGCGCCAGTCCTTGGCCAGCTCGACCGAGGCGCGCATCAGGTTGCCCTGGTGCTTTTCCAGCTTGGCTTCGAACAAGTCGAGCAGGGTGAAAGCGTCGGCCGTGCCGCCGGCGAAACCGACCAGGACCTTGCCGTGGTAGAGCTTGCGCACCTTGCGCGCACTGCCCTTCATGACGATGTTGCCAAGCGTCACCTGGCCGTCACCGCCAAGCGCGACCTGGTTGCCGCGACGGACGGAAAGGATGGTGGTGCCGTGAAATTGTTCCATGCTTGCCTCTGTTCAATATGTGCCGGGGAGCAGCGGAGGGACGTACCGGTTCCGCATTCCTGTCGAGATGGGGCTGGCCAGCCGGATTGCAAGTCATGCCATCGGGTGGGCCGCCATCGAGGGCAATATTGTACGCCCGCAAGAAAAACGGGCACCCTGACCACAAGGCCGGGGTGCCCGTCTGAGGCAGCGGGAGCGATTACACCGAAATCGTCATCAGGCTCGCATTGCCGCCGGCGGCCGTGGTGTTGACGCACAGCGCGCGCTCAGCCAGCAAGCGCCACAGGGGAATGGCACCGTCTTCGCTGCACAGGATCAACGGCACCAGCGCACCTTCGCGCTCGGCCAGCCGCACGCGCCATGCGGCAGCCTGGTGGCTGTCCACCAGGGCGGCCTGCAGCGCTTCGGCCTCCAGCTGGCTGGCACGACGGATGGCCGCACGCACCGGCGCGGGCAGGCCGGCCGGCAACAGCGCCGCAGTGGTCTCATCGACCACCACCGTATTGCCGGTCGCAAAGGCCGCCGCCAGTTGATTCAAGAGCGTGCCGACGCTGGCGGCCACGCACAGCACCAGGCCGCGCGGGGCGAAGCCCAGGGTATTGCGCTCGCCGGTGGGGCCAGGCAGCAGCAGGCTGCGCTGCAGCAGGCTGTCGCGGTGATAGCGCTCACCGCTGGCGGCCAGGCGCTCGTGGCCATGGGTGCGGGCCCAATCCAGCAGGCTGTCCAGCAAGGTGTTGGGCACTTGCACCGGTTGCGCGCGGGTCAGTTCCTCGTGCAGTTGCGCATGGCGCTGCAGGCGCTTGAGGTAGAGCGGGCCACCGGCCTTGGGACCGGTGCCGGACTTGCCTTCGCCACCGAAGGGCTGCACCCCCACCACTGCGCCCACGATGTTGCGGTTGACGTAGATGTTGCCCACGTGCGCGCGCTGGGCCACGAAATCGATGGTCTCGTCGATGCGCGAATGCACGCCCAGGGTCAGGCCATAGCCGGTGGCGTTGATGGCGTCGATCAGCTGTGGCAGCGCATCGCGGCGATAGCGCAGCACGTGCAGCACGGGGCCGAAGACTTCGCGCTGCAGTTGCGCCAGGTCGTCGATCTCGATCGCGGTCGGCGCCACGAAGGTGCCGTGCCGGCAGTCCTCGCCCAGCGGCAGCTGGTGCACGGCGCGCGCGCTTTTGCGCATGCGCTCGATGTGGGCCAGCAGGTTCTGCTGCGCCTCGGCATCGATGACCGGGCCGATGTCGGTGGAGAGGCGGTCCGGACGGCCCACGCGCAGTTCGGCCATGGCGCCCTTGAGCATTTCCAGAGTACGGTCGGCGATGTCTTCCTGCAGGCACAGGATGCGCAGAGCCGAACAACGCTGGCCAGCACTGTCGAAGGCGGAGGACAGCACGTCCTGCACGACTTGTTCGGCCAGCGCCGAGGAATCGACGATGAGCGCATTCTGGCCGCCGGTCTCGGCGATCAGCGGGACATCGCCATGTTCGCCGCTGCCGTCGCCATCATCGTGCTTGCGCTGGGCCAGGGTGCGGTTGATGAGCTGCGCCACTTCGGTGGAACCGGTGAAGATCACGCCCTTGACGCGCACATCCGAGGTCAGTGCGGCACCTACGGTCTCACCCCGGCCCGGCAGCAGCTGCAGGGCGGCGCGCGGCACACCGGCCTCATGCAGCAGTTGCACGGCGCGATGGGCGATGAGCGCAGTCTGCTCGGCCGGCTTGGCCAGCACCACGTTGCCGGCGGCCAGCGCAGCGCTGACCTCGCCGATGAAAATCGCCAGCGGGAAATTCCACGGGCTGATGCACACCACCGGGCCCCAGGCCAGCACGTTGCCGTCGTGGCGCGAGGCGATGGCGTAGTAGCGCAGGAAGTCGACCGCTTCACGCACCTCCGCAATCGCATTGGGCAGCGACTTGCCGGCTTCGCGCACGGCCAGTGCCATCAGTTCGGCGATATGTTCTTCCAGCAGATCGGCTGCGCGTTCGAGCATGGCGGCGCGCTCGGCGGCCGGGGTCGATTGCCATTGCGGCGCGTAAGCAGTGGCGGCGGTCAGCGCCGTATTGACATCGGCCACGGTGGCTTCGCTGACCTGGCCCACGATCTCACGATGGTCGGCCGGATTGCGCACGGCCTGTGCGGGCTGCGCAGCCAATTCGCCCGCGATCAGCGGTGCGGCCTGCCACTGGCGCTGGGCCATGGAGACAAACATCTCGCCCAGTTGCTGCAGGCGCGATTCATTGGAGAGATCGATACCCGAAGAATTCTTGCGCTCCTGGCCATACAGCTGCTGCGGCAAGACGATGGCCGGATGCGGCACGCCGCCCTGGGCGCGCACGGTCTCGATGGGATCGGCCACCAGACGGTCCAGCGGCACGGCCTCGTCGACGATCTGGTTGACGAAGGAGGAGTTGGCACCGTTTTCCAGCAGGCGGCGCACCAGGTAGGCCAGCAGGGTCTGGTGCGAACCGACCGGGGCATAGATGCGGCAGGCCTTGCCCAGGTTCTCGGCGCCGACCACCTGGTCGTACAGGGTCTCCCCCATGCCGTGCAGGCACTGGAATTCGTAATTGTCGACCTGGTGCTGCTTGGCCCAGTGATAGATCGCCGCCAACGTGTGCGCATTATGCGTGGCGAATTGCGGATAGATGACGTCGGTGGCGGCCAGCAGCTTTTGCGCGCAAGTCAGGTAGGACAGGTCCGTATGCACCTTGCGGGTGTAGACCGGATAGCCCTCCAGGCCATCGACCTGGGCGCGCTTGATTTCGCTGTCCCAGTAAGCGCCCTTGACCAGGCGGATCATCAGGCGGCGGCCGTTGCGGCGGGCCAGGTCGACCAGGTAGTCGATGACGAAGGGGCAGCGCTTCTGGTAGCCCTGCACCACGAAACCCAGGCCGTCGAAGCCGGCCAGGTCGGGGTCGGCCACCAGTTCTTCCATCATGTCCAGCGACAGTTCGAGGCGGTCGGCTTCTTCGGCGTCGATGTTGAGGCCAATGTCGTATTGCTTGGCCAGCAGCAGCAACTGCTTCAGGCGCGGCAGCAATTCACCCATCACGCGTGCATGCTGGGCGCGCGAGTAGCGCGGATGCAGGGCCGAGAGCTTGACCGAGATACCCGGGCCATCCTTGATGCCGCGGCCGTTGGAGGCGCGGCCGATGGCGTGGATGGCGGTCTCGTAGGACTGGTAGTAGGCATCTGCGTCGTGCATGGTCAGGGCGGCTTCGCCCAGCATGTCGTAGGAATACCGATAGCCGCGCTTTTCGTTGTCGCGGCTGTTGTCCAGCGCTTCTTCGATGGTCTGGCCGGTCACGAACTGGTTGCCCAGCATGCGCATGGCCAGGTCCACGCCCTTGCGGATGAGCGGCTCGCCACCCTTGCCGATCAGGCGCGTGATGGCTTGCGTGAGGCCGCTTTCGCTGCTGGTGGAGACCAGCTTGCCGGTGATGAGCAAGCCCCAGGTGGCGGCATTGACGAACAGCGACGGCGACTCGCCCAGGTGCTTGCGCCAGTCGCCCTTGCTGATCTTGTCGGCGATGAGGCGGTCGGCGGTCTGGCGGTCGGGGATGCGCAGCAGCGCTTCGGCCAGGCACATCAGCGCCACGCCTTCTTCGGAGGACAGCGAGAATTCGTGCATCAGCGCATCCACGCCGGAGGACCGGGTGCGCTTCTCGCGCACCTGCTGCACCAGCTTTTTAGCCAGTTGCTGGGTAGCGTCCTTCCAGGGCTGCTGGCCCTGCACCTGTTGCAGCAGCCATTGCACGGCCTCGCGCTCGTCGCGGCGATAGGCGGCGGTGATGGCCGCACGCAGCGGACTGGGGGCCGGCAGCAACTCGGCCTGGAATGTGCCAAAGGGCAGGCTGGAAGCGGAGGCCGCAGGGGCGGCGGAGGCGACGGTGGTCATGGTCTGGAGTCGAAATGGGATGGAAATGGGCAACCGGATTCTATGTGCTTGATGCCAATATTAATTCTGTATTTCATGCACCCGCCCAATATTTAATTCGGACTATTTCATTTATACGATTTTTAATTTTCCACAGTTGCGCCACCATGGCGCCTTTCGCAGTACTGTCGCGGCTTCCGGGGCGATGAACGGTCCGACCCGGCCTGAACCCGGGCCGTGAGCCTGCTGGTGTGGCAAATCCCAATTTATTCGAAGCATTCTTCGGTGGCTTTCGAGCTTTACCCGGGATTTTCGTGGTTTTTCAGGAAGTACAAAGTTGCCGAACAAGAATGACGGCCCGTCATTGTTCTGGGGCTTGTCATGGATCACGCCAGTCAGTTGCTCTCTCGCTTGTTGCGATTCTCGGCGGCAACGCGCCTCTATCGTCTGGAGATCGCCGGCCAGCCCGAGGACCGCTTCCTGGTCGAAGCATGGGCGGCCGTAGAGTCCCTGCATGCGGTCGGCGCCACCGAGCTGATCGTGCTGAGCCTGGAGAAGGAGGTGGCAGCCCGGTCCCTGCTGGGCAGCCTGGCCACGCTGAACAGCCGGCTTGCGGAGGGTGGCGTGTGCCGCTCGACCGGCCTGATCCATGAAGTGGCCAAGCTGGGTGGCGATGGCGGCTTCGGCCGCTATCGGCTGCGCATGGCGCCCTGGCCCTGGCTGCTGTCGCAGGCCAGCACCAGCCGGGTCTGGCAGGACAAGACCCTGATCGAAGTGGTCGAAGACGTCTTCCGCGAATTCCCGCAACACGCGGACTGGCACTGGTCGGCTGATGCGCTGACGTATCTGGCTCGGGTGCCGCCACGCAGCTACACCGTGCAGTACCGGCAGACGCATCTCGATTTCATCAGCCGTCTGCTGGCCGGAGAAGGACTGTCGTGGCGCATCGAAGAACATGCGCCTGGTCCGCAAGGCCATCGCCTGGTGATCTTTGCCGACAGCACGGCGCGCAGCGCCTTTCCGGAAGATCCCACCAGCGCGGCCCATGATGGCATCCGCTTCCAGGGTGCCAGGGAGCTGGATCAGCAGGATGGCATCCAGGCCCTGGCGGCCTGTCGCAGCCTGCAGGCGGCCAGCTGCACGCTGCTGTCGTATGACTACCGGAACAAACAAGCCATCACCGCCAGCATCCCCACGCATCACGACTTCGGCGGGCGCGATGCGCCCAGGCTGGAAAGCTATGACAGCGCAGGCCCGGTGACCGATGACAAGGACGCCGCCGACCGCCATGCGCGCCTGATGATGGAAGCCGCCGAGGCCCGCAACAAGCGCTGGCTTGGACGCAGCACGGTGCGCAGCTTGCGGGCCGGAGCGCGCTTTAGCCTGAAACAAGGGCCGCTGGCGGGCAAGGAGCAGGAATACGCCGTGCTGGCGGTACTGAGCGTAGGCTTCAACAACCTGCCAGCCGATACGCAAGCGGCGCTGGCCGAGTTGTTCGGTCCTCTGCCGATCTTGCTGGAAGACGCCCTCCATGCCTGCCTCAAGGTCGCCACGGTGGGCGAGATACAGGCACCGGACCGCAGCCTGATCGATCTCGCACGCCGCATGGGCCATGCCAAGCTCTTCGAAGCGATTCGCGCCGATATTGTCTGGCGGCCTGTCCTGGGCGATGGCACGGGGCTGACGCGTCGTCCTCATGCCATGGCGCAGGGCAGCCAGAGTGCCATCGTGGTCGGCTATCAGGGCGAGACCGAAGCCAATGGCCCCGACGAAATCTGCTGCGACCGCCTGGGACGGATCCGTATCCGTTTCCACTGGCAAGGGCGGCATGAGGATGCGACGGCCACCTGCTGGGTGCGCGTAGGCCAACGCTGCGCCGGGCCGGGCATGGGGATGCAATTCCTGCCGCGCATCGGGCAGGAGGTTCTGGTGCAGTTCCTCGATAACGACCTGGAGCGGCCGATTGTGCTTGCGGCCCTCTACAACGGCCGTGGGGAGGGGGGTGAGCCGCCGACGCCCGGTGGCGAAGTGAAGTTTTCTGCAAAAACCCAAGTATTCCAATCGGCCAGCGATACGGCCGCCAGCGGTCAGGGCAATCTGGCGGGCGGCCATGCGCCGACCTGGCATGGCGCCAGTGCGGATCTGGATGGGCACCGCAATCCTGCCGCGCAATGGGGCATCCGCTCCAAGGAGTTCGGTGGCTGGGGGTACAACCAGCTGCTCTTCGACGACAGCGACCGCCGTGGCCGCATCCAGCTCAAAACCACGCAGGCGGGTAGCGAGCTCAATCTCGGGCACATGATTCACAGTGCCGACAATTATCGTGGCAGCTTCCGTGGCACGGGCGTGGAATTGCGCACCGATGCCTACGGCGTGATGCGTGCGGGGCGCGGTCTTCTGTTTTCCAGCTATCTGGTGGCGCATCGCGCCGGCCATCGTGATCCGGCGGGGGACAACACGGGGCAGCGGGCCATGGTGCGGCAGGCGGCGCAGCTCAACAAGACCTTCGGTGAAGCGGCGCGCACGCATCGCACCGCGGGCATGACAAAAGGGCTCGATGCGCTGAAGCAGGCGATTTCCGCGCAAGCCGGGATCGCGCAGCAGGATCTGCCTGCCACCAGCAAACCGCTGATCCAGATCGCCGCGAAGGAAGGGCTGGGCGTGGTAGCGGGACAGCATCTGCAGATGGCCAATGGTGCAAGCGTGAGCCTCATTGCCGGTCAGGATGCCCAGCACGTCAGCGGGCAGCATTTGCGGTTGCGTACGCAGCAGGCCATCGGTGTGCTGGCCGGGGCTACGGCTGCAGGTGAGAAGGGCATCGGCTTGCAGATGATTGCCGCACAGCGCGACATCGATGTGCAGGCGCAGGCGGGGAGCTTGACCGTGCAGGCGCGTGACCAGTTGCAGGTGGTCAGTGCCAATGCTGGCGTGACCTGGGCGGCGGCGCGCAAGATCACGCTGGCCACGGCGGGTGGGGCCAGCATCGTCATTGATGGGGGGAATATTACGGTTCTCTGTCCCGGGACGCTGACGGTGCATGCGGGGCAAAAGCTGCTGGAGGGAGCCGCACGCATGAAGTTCGAACTCCCTCTTTTACCCAAAGCCCCTCTTCAGGAAAACAACCGGTCACCGTTTTCAAAGTGAGACACCATGCTGCTGAGCCCTCCCTTCCTGCCTCCCCGCCCTGGCAATCTCTCTGATGCAGCATGGCTGAACACACTCTTGCCCGATTCACCGGCTGGCGAGGGCTTGTTTCCTGTCAGCCGTGATCTCAACTGGCATGGCGGCCTGCATGTGCAGGCTCCAGCCCACGCCAAGGGCACGGAATGGGTCCATGCCATTTCCGATGGCACGGTCATCTTCAGTCGTAGCGCCACGCCAAAGAACAACAATCGTGAACATGCCCTGAACTATCTGGGATGGACCGATGATGGTTGCGTCGTAATTCGCCATGACACCGACATCGGTGAGGGTGCGGCGGCCACCCAGATCGTCTTCTATTCTCTCTACATGCATCTGAGCCAAGTGGAACCTGGCATGAAGGCAGGCAAAAAAGTCTACCGCAAGGATCTGCTGGGGATGGCCGGCCAGTGCCATGAGAGCTCACGCAAACTGATCCACTTCGAGATCGCTTGCGATGACGTCAACCTTGGAAAATTGATCGGACGCAGCGACAACAAGCTGGACCTGAGCCGCGATGGACGCACCGATGTGCTCTTCGGTGAGATGTATTTTCTGATACCGGCGGGCACACGGCTCTATTCAAAAGAACCAAAGCGCAATCAGAGTCCGCCGGACACTGAAACGCTGCAGTTGAGCAAGGAGGTGTTGATCGTCGGACTGCGTTATGCCGAATACGGTTCGCCTATTTGTCATATCTTGAGCAGCTACTCGGAGACTATAAACAAACGAAAAATACGAAGGTCCAATCCCAGCGAAGGGACAAAGAATGAGCTGGATTATCACGGCCTCGAAAATCTCCCTGCTTGCAGCAATATCGTTCTCCGCTGACACAGCAGCGGTCTACCAGGAAACTATCTATCTGGATGTGGAAATGCAGAATCGCTGCGGGTTCGCACTCACTCTGGCCGATACGATTGACGGGGTTAATTGCAGAGGAGATCGGCAATTGACCGATGCTTACCGGGCGATGAGCATCAGCTACTTCGTGAATCAATTTGAACATGACGACTTTGCTCGCCAGGTTACTTTGGGGATCACCAATCATTCTTTAGAAAAGCTCGTTGGATCCGGCGCAAAAGGAAAACTCAAGAGAAATGACGATACCGGCGAATCAATCCCTGGCGACGAACTGCATCTCACCGATCAATTAGTGAAGGACCTGTGCGCAAAGAGCATGAGACAGGTTCAGGTAGAAAAGATCGCGGCCAACAACTGGCGGGGCTACCTTTGGCGCAGATCATCCAGACTGAAAAAGAGCGACCTTGTACGGGATTGTCCCTACGATGCAATCGACAAGGAATGCTTTCTCCTGATCATCGGGAATACGACCGTGACGCTGTACTCGGATCTCATCTGCTTGCCGCGTAACGGAAAAAAAACCGACCCAGCAGAGTTCGATGTGGGCGACTTCATGAAGATGATCTACAGCATCACTTTCGATAGTCAATGAGACTTTCCCCTTCCATGAACACAGAACAAAACGTGTCTCCCGGGTCCCTCGAAAAATCCTCATCGGTGAAGATACTGATTTCGCTCCTGATGCTGTGTCTCGCGTCAAACTGTCACGTCCATGCGGCCGCCGCTAACGCAGCTACTCTTTTCAAATTCAAGCAACGCAGGATCAAGGAAACCTGCCATTTTTCGATGCGTCCACCGAGCAGCTCACCCATCATCACATGCACTGCGCTTGCACACTATCCTGGTGCCAAGGTACTTCAGATGGGCCATTATCCAGAAGACTTTCCCGGCCCCGGACTGCTGGCGAATACGGAAGGATTTCTCTCCGGACAATCCACGCAGGACTACCTCGCTTCGGGCATCTCCGACTGGATCGCCGTCCCTGCTCGTACTGACCACCTGGATCAGGAAGATGATGCGATACAGCTCAACGAGTACGGTGTGGATTTTCTCTGGGCCACCCAACAAGATGAAATCAAGCGGGAGAAGATCCGCGGCAAGGACTGGACCGGCTATCTCTGGACGCGGCGCACGGAGCCGACCAGAAAGGAGATGGGCGATGCGGCACCGAAACGGCCACAACGATGTTTCATCGCCCTGATCGGCAATCAGAAAAACAGCTTGGAGTTCGCCACCTGCCTTGCCCGGGACCGTAATCCTCGGGAGCCGAACGAACTGCATTATCGGGACTTCATGCGAGCGCTGAAGAGTATTGAGTTTGGCCGATAGCGATTGCTCATCACTGTATATACGTGATCCCATCCAAACGAAGCACCAGATTTATACGAAAAAAAGCGCAGCCTCGGCTGCGCTTTTTCTTCGATCCATTACAAATGATTTATATCATTTACGAATTGACGAATCGATTTATCCCTCACCCAGATAAGCCGCCTTCACCCGCGGATCATCCAGCATCTGCTGCGCCTGCCCTTCCATGGTGATCAGGCCCGACTCCATCACGTACCCGCGATGCGCCGCCTGCAGTGCCAGCTTGGCGTTCTGTTCCACCAGCAGGATCGTGATGCCCTGTGCCGACACATTGCGGATCACTTCGAAAATCTTCTCCACCATGATCGGCGACAGGCCCATCGAGGGCTCATCCAGCAACAGCAGCTTGGGATGGCTCATCAGCGCGCGCGCCATCGCCAGCATCTGCTGTTCACCGCCCGACAAGGTCCCCGCCATCTGCGCCGCACGTTCCTTCAGGCGCGGGAAGACCTCGAACCAGCGGTCAACGTCGGCCTGGATCTGGCCCTTGTCATTGCTGGTGTAGGCGCCCATCAACAGGTTTTCCTGGATGCTCATACGCGTGAAGACGCCACGGCCTTCCGGCACCATCGCCAGCTTGTCCTTGACCAGCTCGAAGGACTTCTTGCCCTTCAACGGATTGCCCATGTAATACACGTGGCCGTCGACCTTGCTGCTGGGCAGCGTGCCGGTGATGGCTTTCAGGGTGGTGGTCTTGCCGGCACCGTTGGCGCCGATCAGGGTGACCAGTTCACCGTCGTTGACTTCCAGGCTGATGCCCTTGACGGCCTTGATGCCGCCATAAGCCACGCTCAGTTGGTCGACTTTGAGAATGTTCGTTGTCATGTTCTGTGGTCTCGCTTAATGTCCTGCACCGAGGTAGGCCTCGATCACCGCCGGGTTCTTCTGCACGTCGGCCGGCACGCCTTCGGCAATCGGCTTGCCGTAGTCCAGCACCGTGATGCGGTTGCACAGGCCCATCATCAGCTTCACGTCGTGTTCGATCAGCAAGATGGTTTTACCTTCGGCCTGGATCTTCACCAGCAGCTCGCGCAAGGCCAGCTTCTCGGTAGCGTTCATGCCGGCCGCCGGTTCGTCCAGGGCCAGCAGTTGCGGATCGGTCGCCAGGGCGCGGGCGATTTCCAGACGGCGCTGGTCGCCATACGAGAGGTGACGCGCAGTACGCTTGGCGAACTGGCCGATGCCCACGAAGTCCAGCAGCTGCTGCGATTTGGCGCGGATCGCCGCTTCTTCGTCACGTGCTGCCTTGTGGCGGAACACGGCACCGAAGACATTTTGTTTGGTGCGCACGTGGCAACCGACCATCACGTTTTCCAGCACGGTCATTTCACCGAACAGACGAATGTTCTGGAAGGTACGGGCGATACCGGCCTTGGCCACCTCGTGCGGAGCGCTCGGCGAATAAGGCTTGCCGTCCAGTTCGAAGCTGCCGGTATCGGGTTGGTACAGGCCCGTGATGACGTTGAAGAACGTGGTCTTGCCGGCGCCGTTGGGGCCGATCAGGCCATAGATCTGGCCGCGCTCGATGGTGATGCCCACGCCATTCAAGGCTTGCAGGCCGCCGAAACGCTTGCTGACGTCACGGATCTTGAGCAGTGTTTGTGTCATGTTCTGTGCTCCAGATTAAGCTTTGACTTCGCCGGTGGTACCGACTTTGGTGTGGTCCACTTCGGGACGGTCTTCATGGCGCGGCGAGGGCCACAGGCCAGCCGGACGAGTCAGCATGATGATCACCATGGCCAGGCCGTAGAGCAGCTGGCGCAGCACTTCGGCATCGATCCACACCTTGCCGAAGATCGCCATCTGCAGCGGCTCCACCACGTGGCGCAGCACTTCCGGCAGCGCCGCCAGGATCACGCCACCCAGCACCACGCCCGGAATGTGGCCAATGCCGCCCAGCACCACCATGGCCAGCACGGCGATGGATTCGGTCAGGGAGAAGGATTCCGGCGAGACGAAGCCCTGGAAGGCGCCGAACATGGCACCGGCCACGCCACCAAACGAAGCACCCATGGCGAAGGCCAGCAGCTTGACGTTGCGGGTGTTGATGCCCATCGCCTTGGCGGCGATTTCATCTTCACGGATCGCCACCCAGGCACGGCCCAGACGCGAATCCTGCAGGCGGCTCGAGAAGAAGATCACGAAGATGCACAGCACCAGGAACAGGTAGTAGTACGCGTTCACCGACGGCAGGTTCATGCCGAAGATCTTCAGCATCGAACCCGAACCCGGTTCACCGGCCAGTGACACACCGAACACGCGGATCGGGTCGATCAGGTTGATACCCTGCGGACCATTGGTGATGTTCACCGGTGCGTTCAGGTTGTTCATGAAGATACGGATGATCTCGCCGAAGCCCAGCGTCACGATGGCCAGGTAGTCACCGCGCAGCTTCAGGGTCGGCGCACCCAAGAGCGCACCGAAGAGCGCCGCCAGCACGCCCGAGATCGGCACGATCAGCCACAGCGACAAGTGGATGCCGTTCTGCACGATCTGCGGACCGCACAGCCAGACCAGGAAATTGCCGATGGCCGGATAGGTGTTGATGAAGGACTCTATCACCGCGGCGAACTGGGGCGAGGCCAGCAGGCCGGCGGTGTAGGCACCGATGGCATAGAAGGCGATGTAGCCCAGGTCCAGCAGGCCGGCAAAACCCACCACCACGTTCAGGCCCAGGGCCAGCATGATGTAGAGCAGCGCCATATCCATGATGCGCACCCACGAATTGCCGAAATGCTGGGCGATCATGGGGAAGATGATCATCAGCGCCAACAGCGCCAGCAGGCTGAACCGCGCCTGCTGGGGGTTGCGCTTCATGTCGAAGGTCATGAGAGCCATAGTGTTCTCTTCCGATTTTCCAAGTTCTGATTTCTAAATTTCTAAGTTTTCGTTTCTAAGTTTCAAAATTGAAATAACTTGAAAACTCAGGCACGGTCCGCCACACGCTCACCCATGATCCCGGACGGACGCAAGGTCAGCACGATGATCAGCACGATGAAGGCGAAGATGTCCTGGTAGTTGCTGCCCAGGAAGTTGCCGGTCAGGTCACCGATGTAACCCGCACCCAGGCTCTCGATCAGGCCCAGCAGGATGCCGCCCAGCATGGCGCCGTAGATATTGCCGATACCACCCAGCACGGCCGCCGAGAAGGCCTTCAGGCCCGGCACGAAGCCCATGGCGAATTGTGCGGTGGAATAGTTGGCGGCCCACATCACGCCGGCAATCGCGGCCAGTGCGGCGCCGATGGCGAAGGTGACGATGATGACGCGGTTGGCATCCACGCCCATCAGGCCGGCGATGCGCGGGTTCTCGGCGGTGGCGCGCATGGCGCGGCCCATCTTGGTCTTCTCCACGATCAGCACCAGGCCGATCATCGCGGCCAGGGCCAGGATCAGCAGCATGATCTGGGTCGGCGAGATCAGGGCACCGGCGATGTTGACCGGGGTCGAGGGCATGATCTGCGGGAACGGCAGCGGGCTGCGGCCCCAGATCATCATGGCGAAGGTCTGCAGCAGGATCGACACGCCGATGGCGGTGATCAGCGGCGCCAGGCGCGGCGCGTTGCGCAGCGGACGGTAAGCGATGCGTTCGATCAGCAGGCTGACGATCACGCACACCGGAATGGCACCGACGATGGCGATGATCAGCTTGACGATGCCCGGCAGGTCAGGCGCGACCTGCTGCACCAATTTGAGGATCGACAGGCCGACCATGGCGCCCACCATCAGGATGTCGCCGTGGGCAAAGTTGATCAGGTTCAGCACCCCGTACACCATGGTGTAGCCCAGGGCGATCAGTGCGTACATGCTGCCTAGCACCAA
>JGI1221J13441_10000300_pt1 | contig 23236 bp, 26 predicted proteins | sample LakVidmifraction_4_FD_13441 | JGI IMG/M metagenome (IMG submission 13441) | reverse complement strand
ATTCAAAGCAAGCAAGCTAGATTACTTAAAAAAAACTACTTGATATTTCTTTTCAAAATCGTTTTGTTTAACAAACTTTTTTTGTTTTCTGACAAGATATCAGCTATAGTTACTGCGCCGTCTGTTGCTTCTTCTGTAGCCGCTGCAAACTTTTTACTTACATTGTATCTACTGTTGAGATATCCGCCGACATACTGACGTGTATATTGTATTTTGCTAGCAAAGTCTTGTATCTTGATATTGTTTGAATCTAAATATTCTTTGAGTTTCATTTTTTTTCTCACTTTATTAAAAAAACTTACTGTTTTTTTAAAAGTTCTGATGGCTTAAATTTTAAGGATAAAGCCGATTGGCTTTCCCGATTTTGTCGTAATTCAATCTTTACTTTTAAAAATTGAAGCAATCAAAAGTAGAACTGCGCTCATTTCAAAATTAGTGATAGATTGTCCCATTGCGTGCTCTGGAAGTCTTTCATAAACTTCTATCATGTCATCAAGCATTTTGAGCAATTCTTGCTTGTTGGGATTTTTTTTGAGTGTCTCGTCTTCATCTTTTACTCGAACAACAATCTCGTTATTCAAGTCGTCAACGCGCATAAAATTAGCGAAATTATTTGCGCTGCATTCAAATTTCACATTTCCACCGGTAATTGAAATCTCTCCGCACATACAAGTTGTATAATCAAATTCGTGGAAGCTTTCAATTATTGATTTACATAGTTTACATTTTGCTCTGTTTCTCATATTGTCCTTATTTAAAATAATTGTTAGTTTATTTATAATACAGATTTAATGAAAGGAGGATAATGGCGGCACCGAAGGGGCATGCTCCGTATCCGGGCTGCGAGAAAGGTGGTAAACCGAAATTGCATACTGACGAGTTTATAGAAAATCAAGCTGACGCATTAAGCAAATGGTCACGATATCCAAACAGCATTTTTCTTTCTGATTTTTGTACAGAACAAGAATTAGATCCCGATTTAATGAGTATCTGGGCGAAAAAAAATATAAAGTTTGCAGGAGCTTACAAACTAGCAAAATNTAGGCAAGAGAGTAGATTAATAAAAGCTGCACTTTACAAACAAAATAGTGATAGCTTTACAAAATTTCTGCTAGTCAATAATCATGGCTATCAAAAGTATTCTGAAAAAACAGAACAAACAATTACGGCAGAAGTTACAAATATAAATAGCTACATAGTTCAGCAAGTTGGCAATACATCGAGNGACTTNGTTAATGCAGATAACGACGGAGACTAAAAATTCGATTAAGTTTTTATCTGATCCGTACTGGCGTATTAATAATCTTTATACTGTCGTCAATAAGTCCGGTATGCCAGTCAAATTCAAACAGAACTGGGCGCAGGAAGAACTTTATCAAAAATTGTGGTATTGTAACGTCATTTTGAAAGCTCGTCAGCTTGGAATTTCAACTTGGATTTGTTTGCTATTCTTAGATCGCACTTTGTTTAACGATCACGTTTCGGCTGGTATCATTGCGCATACTCTAGACGATGCACAACACATGTTTAAAAGAGTTAAGCTGGCTTATGATTTACTACCGGACTGCATTAAGTCTCAGATTACTTGCGATAATAACACTGCTAATATGCTTAAATTTTCTAACGGCTCTAGTTTACGTGTAGGCACTTCTCTTCGTTCTTCTACGTTTCAGTATTTGCACATTAGCGAGTTCGGTAAAATCTGTGCAAAATATCCGGATAAGGCCCAAGAAATTGTCACAGGATCTTTAAATACGGTTGCTTCTGGGCAATATGTTTTTATTGAATCGACAGCCGAGGGACGGGATGGATATTTTTACGATATTTGTAAAGCTGCTGAAATAGCACAAAAAGAAAAAAGAAAATTATCGAAGTTAGAGTTTAAATTTCATTTTTTTCCCTGGTACAAAGAGCCAACATATAGAATCGGATCGGTACTACCAAAATCTTCAGAATCAATTGAGTACTTCGATCATCTAAAAAGCCTTGGAATTGAAATCGATGAAGAGCAAAAAAATTGGTATATTGCACGAGAGATCACGCAAAAAGACAATATGCGACGAGAGTATCCAAGCACTGCGGAAGAAGCTTGGGAAGTCTCAAATGAAGGGTTATATTACTGTAAGCAAATGACGCAAATGCGATCAGAAAAGAGAATTTGTTTTGTTCCGTACGACGAACAATTAGAAGTGCATACTGCGTGGGATTTGGGCTATAACGATTCTAATGCAATTATCTTTTTTCAAGTTTTGGGCAAAGAAATTAGAATTATTGATTACGAAGAGGGATCGGGAGAATCTCTAGCGCACTGGATCAAAGTTTGTAAGCAAAAAGATTATTGTTATGGAAAACACATAGCTCCGCACGACATAGTCGTAAAAGAATACACATCTGGCGTTAGCCGCCAAACAACAGCTAGACAACTCGGCATTAATTTTATTCCTTCGCAAAAATCAGCTATCATACCGGGAATCGACGAAGTTAGAAGTATTTTGAATCGATGTTGGTTTGATGATAAGAAATGCTCAAAAATTATTAAGGCTTTAGATAACTATAAAAAAGAATGGGATGATAGAAATGCGTGTTGGAGATCGCAACCGCTTCACGATGCTTCAAGTCATGGAGCCGACGCAATGCGAACACTTGCTACAGGACTAAACTACGTAATTAATACATACAAAGAAACACATAATCCAACACATTACTTACACTCAAGATTTAGTTAATTATTAAAATTGCATTAATAATTTCTTTAATGATACTTTGTGATTTACAATTTTATTAAATTGAGGTTGTTATTTCATCACATTTAAATCCTATTGAAACTATCAACGAGCCGTCGGAAGGAAATGTTCGGCAGTGGCTAAATAATATTTACAGCAAATTTATGCCTGTTGAGCAAGTTCGTTGGAATCAATCCAACATCGATACGTTATTCCATGCTGGGTCGCAAAGTTTTGTTAATCAATATTTTGGACATCAAGCGACATCTAGAAGTAATCAGTTTTATTTTAACTTGATTCAAACGCCCGTGAATATGATCACTGGCTATCAAAGACAACATAGAAAATCAATTATCGCTCAAAGTATTGATGGATCAGACAACGACACGACAGATCAATACTCGAAATTACTTATTAATATATCGAATAAGCAAGGAATACACGAGCAATTTTCTAAAGCTTGTGAGCTATCAGCGATTGCTGGCAAATGTCTTTTACAGCCATATCTCGACTACACCGGGGAAGATCCAGCGCAGGGAGAATTAAAAGTTAAAATATGGGAATACAACAGCTTTCTAATTGATCCGTACTATAGAGATCAGGGAAAATTATCGGATTGCCAGGTTATTTGGTGCCAAGAATATATTTCAAAAATGGATTCAGAAGCTAGATTCGGCGATAAAGTTAAGCATATATCTCCAATGCAGGGCAATACACAGAACGGGTCGTTTTATTTCTTGCCCGAAAATTACAATTTGGGAAGGAATGATTTGATGGTCATTTCGTATGTCTGGTACAAGTCGCGTAAGAAAAAGAAGCGGCTCTATAGTAAGAAACGCAATCAGTTCTTTGATTTTGCTGGCGGTGATGCTCAGTTAGAGCAGATACTTTATGGCATCGACGACATGAAAGAAGTAACAGTTGAAACAGCGTGTTGGAATCTTGCGTGCGTGCTAAATGATCAGCTTATGTATAATGGTAATAATCCCCTATGGGATGGACCAGAATGTCCTTTTATCAGTGTTGATTGGAACTACGACCCACACATTGCGCAGCCAGATTTAAGGAATCGCTCACTTGTTAGATCTATGAGAGACCCAAATTTTCTTTTCAATCATAAAGTTATATCGAACAATGACATTGCAGCAAGCTCTATAAATAGCGGATGGATTCGAAAAGTTGGTGCTGTTGCAAACGAAGACAATTTAAAAAAAGCGGGGCAAGGTTGGGATGTTATAATCAATCAAGGATTTGAGCTCGGCGATTGTCAAAAGATTATACCAAACGCAGTACCAGAATCTGATTTAGCGCTTGCTGAACAGATGTCAGATTTGCTTTTTAAAGTCTCGGGTATCAATTTGGAAAACTGGTCTGGTCAAAACGATAAACAAATATCATCATTAACTTTAATGCTTAAGCAATCTGCAAACTTGATGGTTTTTCAAAAATATTTTGATCAATGGGATCACAACTTGAAGAATTTAGGCGAATTAATGTTGATGATTGCACTAAGCAACTGGAACGCTGAAAAAGTAAAGTTAATTATAGGAGAAGAGCCTACGGCTTTTTTCTATTCAAAAGTTTTTGCTAAGTATAAAACAATTGTTGAAGAGGGATTGCTCACTCAGACGCAAAGAAACATGCAAGCGCAACAAAAATTAGAAATAAATGAGCGATTTGGTCGAGAAGTCTTTCCGCCATCGATGATAATCAAAGACATGGATATTCAAGGAAAAGGCGAGATACTGCAATTTATGAAACAACAAGAAGAGCAAGCTTCAGAAATGCAAATGCAAAATCAAATTATTGCTCAAACGCACGAAGAAGCTAAACTTAAAGAATTATATAGCAAAGTTGCAAAAAATATTGCAAGTGCAAGAGAAGATCATAGCAGATCAGAATCAAATCTTGGATTGTACGAAGAAAGACTTAGCATGATAGAAAGAAACCGCGCGCTCTCTCTAAAAGAAAAGCAAGCAGCTATCACGGCTTTACTCGAAAATATTCAAAAATTTGGTCAGATCGAACAAGAATATGCTTCTAATCAAATAGAAATAGATGCTCATCAGCAACGAACAGAAGAAGAAATTGAAAAAGCGGATGTGGAAAGACGGACGGGGGCTAATAAGTTTTTAGCTGAAATAATGGGATCATTACCAAATAATAATCAAACGCAGCAAGAAATGCCGCAGCAAGAAATGCAACAAGAACAACAAATGCCGCAGCAAGAAATGCCGCAACAACAAATGTGAGGAATAATATGTTAGGTGGACGAAAAATAGACGATCACTCGGCTTGGGTTGGAAAATCAGAAAAAGGCGAAGTGTTTCCAACGGGTTGCAAAACAAAGCAATATACTTCAGCTGAAGGCGAAGGACAATTAGATAGATATCAGGACAAAACAGAAGATATTAAAGCAGCTCAAGAAGAAAGTAATAAAAAAATACGTGCTAACACGCCAAAGCCAATGTACAGACATTAAAAATTTAGCAGTCGCGTATCGTGGCTGCTAATTTAAGAGGTAAAATATGAAATCAGGTTTCAAAGAAACGAATTCTATTAAGAATCAAAGACCAAAAGATAAGCCCGTGAACGGGAAAAATTCACCGTGGGATTTTACTTGTCCGCAATACGATCAAAGATCTAGTTCTTTCGTAAGAGCTGGTACCACATATGGTATTGGAATTAATCAGCCCACTGGGCACAAGGGCGAAGCTAAACTATATGTTGATTGTTTGCCTTTTGGAAAAGTTGATACAATGAGAATCCACGTAAAAGACATGAGGGACGATCAAAATGAATTATAAACCAAGAAATACCGCGTCTACGTGTACTCAAAAAGGTAAAGGCGATTCATATGGAAACGCAATCAAGCAAAAAGTTGGAAGTATAAGGCAAGATATGCTGCTTGTTCCAAAAAAAAAACTTGGAAAACCGCCAAAATCGCTAGCTTAAGCTATGATAAGCTGTTTTTTCGATTTACCGTTTTTGCTATTGTGAGCAATCTCGCGATATATTGCTTTGATAGTTGATTCTGGAATATCGTCTTTCTCAGTCTTAGATAGCTTACTTTTGTTATTTAAAAAAAGATAAACACTTTCAGTAATAATACTGGATTCAGTTAAATTACCCTTTTTGTACTGACCAAAAAGTTCTCTATCTGGGATCATCCACAAAACTTCTACATCTTCTGACGGGGGTTTATTTCGAAAAAGCATAGAGTTTTCTTGAGGTTCTGGCTTTGTCAAACGTGGTGAAAAAATTAGACGAGCAGAGGGAATTTCTTCTATCCTGTTATATTTTCTTTTATAACTTATGTCACAAAGAGATTCTTTTAAATCGTCTTGAAATAAAGATAACTTTTCATCAAGTTCAATACTTCTTTTATGCGCAAAGATGTAAAAAGTGATATTGCCGAATTCTCTCGGTCTGTTTTCAATACAATCTTTACAACCTTTAGCAATATAATCAGCTTGTTTTTGAAACTGTAGCAATCTATCGTGAGATTCTAAAATATTTACTTTCATCTTATATTTGCCTTTAATAGTTTTTTTTTGTTTAATTAAACTGTATATAACATACTAAAGGTTATTTTTAATGACAATTCAAGAAAATCAAGAAGCTCAGAATCAACATCAACAAGTTAGCGACAAAGAGCTAAACTTCCGCGCTCTCGAAGCGAAATATCAAAGAGAAATCGAAATAGAAAGAAATGCGAGATTACAAGCAGAGCAAATAGCGCAACAGCGCATGAGAGAAGAAGAAGAAGAAGATGAATCAGAACCATACGTCGACACTAAAAAACTTAATAAAAAATTAAATAGATTTAGTGAAACTAATCAATCGCAAATCAATAAAGCGATGGATAAAGCTAAGCTATCAGCAAAAGAAGAGCTGAGGCAAGAACTTTGGCTTGAGCACAATACAGATTTTGATGAGATTTTACAACATGCTGAAAAATTTGCAAATGCTCATCCACAACTAGCGAAAAGCATATTGAAAATGCCCGAGGGTTTCGAGCGTCAAAAGCTTGTTTATCAGAGCATCAAAGACTTAGGGATTAATAGAGAAAAAGAAAAAGAGCAATCAATTCAAGAGAAAATAGACGCAAATAGAAAGAGCCCTTTTTATCAAGCGTCTGGAGTTGGTACATCTCCGTATTCTTCTCAGGGTGACTTTTCACAAAGCGGTCAAGAGCAAGCGTATAACAAGATGCAAGAGCTAAAAAATAGACTTAGAATTTGATGTAAAAACAATTAATAGTTAAAATTTTAATTATTACTTGCATAAAAACAATTAATAATTAAAATTTTAATTACGACGACACAAACGTTATTGTGTATCTCTTTTTACGATTATCTATCGTAAATTTCGCGTTAGAAAGATTCGCAACTTTCAATGGTATATTGAAGACGGATGTAAGTCAGGTTCATCCACCGATCCATATATCTCTTATAACCTCAGCTCGAGGTAAGAATGATTACGAATACAGGGAATCTTGGCCCTATGATACTCCAGTCGCTTGCGCCTGCGATGTTATATGTGCCAACTCCAAGCATGAACTATATTACTGTAGCGGACAAAGTTAGTATGCCCGCAAACGGTGGAACAACATGTCGTTTTATGCGACCAAGGGCATTAACACCGCCGACAGTGCAGCTAGGAAATAGCGGTATTGATCCAGCAGCTCAAGTGCCTCAGCGTGATATCATAGACGCGCAAATGGCGTTTTTTGGGACAGGTTGCATTTTGAACGAGCAAGTTATTTTGCAAGATCAGGAGGGTGTTTTAGCGTGGGTAAGCGAAAGATTAGCTGTAGCAATGCGTCAAGCCGAAGATTTAATTTTACGTGATTACGTCGTATCTGCTGCTTCCCAGATAAATGCTGGTGGTGGTAGCAACGGTGATAATCCGACGAATTTAGGTATTAGTGACTTTAGTTTAGTTGCTACGACATTAGATACGAATAACGCTTTTAAATTTATGTCTGGGATCGAAGGGTCTTTGAAGTTTGGTACAGGCCCAGTACGTTCAGCTTATTTTGTTTTAAGCTCAACAGAACTGCAGTCCGATTTTGACAGTTTGGTCGGTCAAGGATTTAAATCATCGTGGGATTATCCATCAACGTCTAGCGCGTTGCCAACAGAGTACGGAGCTGTTTTCAATGCACGTATTCTGACAAGTTCGGAAGCGCCGGTTGCAAGAGGTGCATCTGCGAATGGTCAAGACGTTTATTATAATACATGGTTTGGTAAGCAGGCCTTAACTCATATTAATCAAGACGGTTATAGTATGAAGTTGATTTATCGCGATCCCATGTACAGTGGTATGTTAGCACAAAATGCTACATTATCTGTTAAGTTTAGTCAGGCTCAAGCGATTACGCAAGATACTGGGATCAGAAACTTACTATGTACGCGTTTAGCGACGTTGGGGGTTTAATATGACTGAATACTCACGTGGCGCAAAGGGTAGTTTTGTTTCAACAGGAGCACAAAAGCCAGTTTATCTGCCTTTCGTTCCAAATTTAGTGAAACTTCTAAACTACACAGCATCAGCAACACCCGCACAAAGTGGGATTCCAAGAGCGTATTGGGATGCAAACATGGGCCAAGGTTTTTCTATTGTAGATCTATACAATGCGACACCGGCTTTAATCACTGATTCCGTAGATGTTAACGGTATTAGCACATTTTCCGCCGGATTGTCACTGCAGTATGGAGCGACAAAACAAATTATTGGCGCAACTAAAGCAGATCCAATCGTTTTTAACGTAACAGCACATGGATATTCCGTTGGCGATATCGTTATTTTTGAAGGGCTTTATCAGTCTGCAACAACAGGTATGCCTCAGATTTCCGGTATGACTTTTGTTATTACAGCGGTTGCTGATGCGAATAATTTTTCGATAAATTGGAACGGTAATCAGTCAAACTATACTGCCTTAAGCGGTTCGCCGACAGGTGCATTTGTTAAAAAAGTTTTATATCCTTTTTTATATGTTCCTGGAGTTTCTTTTATTGAAGCTATTACAACTGGAACAACAACAACTATAGTAACAACTGCGCCACACAACATGGTTGTAGGTCAAGAAGTTGCTTTTAGAATTACTAATCCGTGGGGAACTTACGAGCTAAATTCACTTCCAAACGTGGCTTTACCTGGGTCTCCAATTTACGGTTATATTGTTTCTGTAACAAATAGCACAACTGTTGTAGTTAATATTAATTCAACTGGTTACACAGCTTATAATAGCAATCAACCAGTAGCCAGCATGTCAGGTATGCAATTACCTCAAATTCTTGCAGTTGGCGATGTTAATACTGGCGGAGCATTAATTACTGCGGGATCGGATCTATATCCGTCTCCACTGGTGAACGGTGTTCGAACAATAAACGGACCGGCAATAAACGGAGCGTTCATCAACAACACAAGACAGGGATTTATTGTCGGGGCTGGAACAGCTGCCGGCGATGCTGGAGCTGTGCTTGTTGGTGCAGCATCAGATGTAATTTATTGGGAAGCGTACTTTATTGAGTATAGTTCACCTTATTAGTTGTATTAATAATTTTAATATAATAAAAAGGGGGGGAGTAATCCCCTTCTTTTTAGGATAAAATGGCAACTACAGTTATTAGTTATCCCACCCCTTTATACCAGAACTTACCGATACAACCCCAGTATTACAAACCGAGCAGATTTGTAATTACAAATATTTTGCTTGGACAAACAACTATTATAACAACAAGTGTTAGTCATAATTATGTTTTGGGGCAGCTTATCAGATTGATAATACCGTCATCTTATGGAACAAGGCAACTAAACGATCGCCAAGGATACGTTATTTCTAAATTATCAAGCACGCAAGTTGAAGTTGATATCTACTCTTCAGGAATGGACGAATATATTGCAGGTTCAGGTACAACTAAACCCCAAATTTTAGCTATTGGCAATATTGCAAATGGCGATACTAACGATTCCGGTAGAACATTTAATGCCACAGCAATTCCCGGAAGTTTTCAAAATATATCCCCAAATTAAAAAGGTGTTTAATGAAAGAAAAGCCAGACGCTAAAAGCTCACTTGGAAACGTAGAATTAGATAAAGCAGAAAAGCAATTTGAAAAAATGGAAAATGACATCAAAGAACTGACTCAAGATCGCATGAGTGATGCGCCAAAGCTTGATGTTGAGCCTCAAACAAAGATCGCAAATTCGGATATAGATAAAAAAAATGATCTCTATTTGAAACCGATTAAAACAATTGGCTGCAAAGAACAATTCAACGAAAAATACAGAAATGAATATGAGTTTCAAAAGCAATTTGTGAACTTTACTTGTGAAAATCTAGAAATTATTGGCGATGGAGTTGAGCTTTGGACAAGACCGTTTCCGGGAGTAGCTGCCCAGTTTTGGAAAGTACCCGTCAATAAACCGCTGTGGGGTCCGAGATATTTAGCAGAGCAACTAAGAAAATGCAGTTATCACAGATTGATTATGCAGGAGCAAACTACAAATATTGAAGGCGATATGCAGTACTACGGAAAAATGGTTGCTGATAAAACAGTTGATCGAATTACAGCGCATCCCGTTTCGAGTAAAAGATCTGTGTTTATGGGAACTGATAATTTCAATTAAATCAAATGTAAAGCGGTTTTACATATTAAAAAAATGGATAAAAAAAAAGGGTAAAAAATGAAAAATAATGAAAAGAAAAAAGTTTTAGTGCATTTGAAAAACGATAGTAAAGAATTTAAGCAGCAGTTTAAAGACGATGTAAAGCTAAAGAAAATCTTGGTTAAATCAAAAAAGAAGTAGGGGTAATGCTTGAATATTCTATCTAGTGTTATAACTTATATCCGCAGAATCATTAAGACTCAAACAAACGCAGATATAAGCGATAACTTGCTAATTGATTACATCAATAGATTTGTAATAAACGAACTAGATGCAAGAATTCAGCTTTTTGACTACAAAACTAAATACTCTTTTTTGACGACTCCGGGCGTTGACAGATATAACATGCCTCTTTACAACTTGCAAATAGAACCGGGTAATCAAACAATTGGTTACTACCCTGTCTATCAAGGAGTAATGGGACCGGCTTATGTAAACGGCGTCCCGGTTTCGTTTCATACAGAGAAAAATACTTTTTTTCCAAATTTGTCAAATGTTGTACAAAACATGCAAGTTGTGGATGTTGGTGATGGTAGCGTCGGACCCTACACGATAAATCTTCCAATTGGATTGAATAACTACACTCCTGTTAATCCACCGGTCAATTCCATACTTCGCGGGCATGTTGATATTTCTGGTATTATTTCAACAGGTAACAATAACGATCCTGTCATCGGTTTAGATTTAGATATGGATATTCCAATTACAAGCATTGATTCTGCGGTTTATTTTACATCAACAGATGCAACAGGGAAAAATATTATTATTTCTGATAGTGGACAGTTTTTAACGGGTAATGTTAATTTTGGATTACTTATGAACAGAGTACCCGCAAATGGCGGCTTAGCGCCATTTGGCTATTCTGCGCTTGTCGATTCAACAGATCCTTTAGTGCCATATTCCACAACAATTAATACGATTAATTATCAAACTGGTACTGCAACTATTCAGTTTCCGACAGCGATCCCGGTTGGCGTAAACATAAACGCGCAAGCTTACTTTTATCAAAGCGGATTGCCCATAAGTATTTTAGCGTATAATAATGTGCTTACTTTACGTTCTCCACCGTCTCAGCAGTTTTTAGTAGAACTTGATGCCTACTTAACTCCTGCAGCTTATTTATCTACAGCCGATTATATAAAATTTGGATACATGAGCGATTATATTGCTTATGGAGCTGCTCGTAAAATACTGAGCGACACGGGAGATATTGAGCAGTTTCAGTTTTACGAAATTCTATTTCGGGAGCAAGAAAGGCTTGTACAAGTGCGTGCTGAAAGACAATGGACGGCGACAAGAACACAAACAATGTACAGCCAGGGTTTAACTCAAACTTTTGGATCAACAGTTAACGGGGGTCTCTATTAATGACTGAGTACAACTATGTAAATAATATTCCGTTATCTTCTAATAATCCATCAGTTGATCAAATCGGAATGCAAACAAATAATAATAGTATCGCAAATCTTATAGATGTTGACCATTCCGGTTTTAATCAACCGAACGGTGGTTACCATACTGTGATACATCTATTACCCGAAATTGCAGATCCAGTCGTTGTCGGAGGAGTTGGAGAATTATACACAAAGCAGATCACAAGTATAAATAATGATGAAGCGCTTTTTTACCAGTCCGGCGGTGGTAGAAATTATCAAATAACAATGAACTTAACACCGCAAATTGGCGCTCCGAATGGTTATTCTTTTTTGCCGGGTGGCATACTGATGCAATGGGGCACAATAAATATAAATAATGTAGGAACTAAAACGACAGTAACTTTTCCCCAAACATTTACAAATGCCCCTGTAAACATATCAATAACTCCGATCAATAGCAGTGGTTCATCAAGTCCGTCCGTCAACAATGTATATGTTGATAGCACATTTGCAGTAACAACTACACAGTTTAGAGTAAGCAACACATCATCTGGACAACTTACAAGTATGTACTGGATGGCAATAGGAACATAATGGGCGATAAATTAATAGTCGGGCCAATCGGGAAAGGTTTAAGTACTTTTTTTGAGCCGTTTAACATTGATAACGACTCTTTTCCTGTTTTGATTAATGCTTATCAGTTTAGGGGGCGCGTAAAAAGAAAACGCGGTACTGCTTTTTTATTTCGTAATGCTCGTTATTTCAACTCGACAGATGTTTCTTATACAGCGACAGCAACAATTAATCTTGTAGCAAACGACGCTAATATTTTAACTGGTTTTGGTCTAGAAGCTGGAAATATAGTGCCGGGAACTGTCACAATAACCGATTCTACGACTCCATTCGTGTATACAGATTTAACAGAAGACGGATATTTAACACCAACTGGTACGGGCGGATTAAATACAATAAACTATGCAACCGGGGATATTACATTAACATCTTCAATTGCTACTGCTACAATATCAGTAAAATTTAGATACTATCCGGCTCTTCCGTCCATGGGACTTGAAGATCTTCAACTTACAGCAACGCAGTTTCCGGGAACCATTTCTTTTGATACTGTCTATGCGTATAGTGTCTCAACAAGTGAGCCGAATTTAACGCACGATGTAAGTTTTTTTAAGAATCCGGCAACGGGTTTATACACGAATTATGTGCAAAAAACAAATCCCACTGCTTTAAGATGGAATGGTGAAGACTATCAACAATTTTTTACTGCTAATTACGAAAACGCCCTATTTGCTACAAATGGTATTAATGTTCCTTTTGTAACGTCAAGCATTGGCATGCAGTTTAAAGCAATAACAGTTGTCGATAATATTACAGCCGGGCCGGCCACGGCAGATTTAACTATTACTTCGCATGGTCTTGTTATCGGTGATTTTGTTTATATAAACGAAGTTGCGACAACCACCGGTATCAATTTTCAAACCGGTTACGTAACTGCAGTTCCAAGTTTAAATAAAGTAACAGTTACTTTTCCAAATGCTACTATAACAGGAAATGGAACAAGTGGAATTGCTCAATATTTAACATCGAATTCGGATTCTACAGTTGATTGCATGCGATTTTTTGATGGTGATCCGACAAACGGAAGTGCTACAACACCCGTTTTTTCACCCGGTTCCGGATGGGTTAATTTTTGCCCACCACTTTCTCAAAAAGATTTTACAATAGCGAATCTTCCGGAGGATCAGTATTATCTTGTGACTGCTAGATTAGTTATAGCTTTTCGCGATCGTTTACTTTTTTTGGGGCCAGTAGTTCAAAATGCATCGGGATCAAAATACTATCTTCAAGATACTGTTGTGTACAGTCAAAACGGTACTCCGTATTACACATCATCTTTTACATCGAATCCGATCGATGAGCCAGCTCTTGGCAATGTTGACTTTACATCGATTTTAGTGCCAACAAATCAAACAGCAACAGGGCCCGCTTGGTTCGGAGATCAAACAGGTTTTGGTGGATGGATTAGTGCTGGTAATTCTCAGCCGATAACAACAGTTTCTCCGAACGCAGATGTTTTAATTGTCGGTTTCAGCACATCAAAAAGTCAGATAGTTTATTCGGGAAACGACATTATTCCATTTATTTTTCACACAATCACATCAGAGCACGGAGACGATAGCACATTTTCAACAATTAACACAGATCAAGGAGTCATCACGAAGGGGTCTCGCGGTATCATCATAACGAATCAATCTCAATCAGAAAGAATCGATATGCAGATTCCGGATGAAGTTTTCAAGATGAATTTAAACGAAAACGGAAACGAAAGATTTTGCGCAATTCGTGACTTTGTAAATGAGTGGATTTTTTTTACTTACTCAGAAAATAACGACACTTTCAAATTTCCGGATACAACACTACTATATAATTACAGAGATCAGTCGTGGGCAATATGGAAAGAATCTTATACGACATACGGAAAATTTGTAAAAACCTCTGGCTTTACATGGGCAACTGTCGGAGATGTTTATCCGACGTGGGAGCAATGGAACGATCCTTGGAACGCTAACGTAATTAATCCAAATCAACCCATGGTTATTGCCGGAAATCAACAGGGCTACGTAGTACAAAGAAACGTCGGAACAGCTGAAAGTGTTATATTATCAATACAGAGTTTTGTCGGTGATACAGTAACTGCAGTGAATCATAATTTGCAAAATAACGATTATATTTCTATTAATGAGTGTCTAGGAACAATAGCTGAATTTGTTAACGGAGAAATTTTTTCAGTACAAGTTATAGATGCTGACACTTTTACTTTAAATCCTGATCCAGAACAAAGTGCTGCCACTTATTTTGGGCTTGGACAGATAACTAAATACTACGTTCCCTTCATACAGACAAAACAATTTCCATCCTATTTGTCACAAGGCAAAAAAACACGTATCGGAGTTCAGCAATATTTACTAAGTACAACCGCAAATGCGCAAATGACACTACAGATTTATCTGAGTCAAAACGCTGCTTATCCGTACACCTCAGGTCCAATTGTTCCAGCAAACGGATCTCTGAATAATGCACTTATATATTCTACGATACTCTACACATGTCCAGAAAGTACAAACCTTGGACTTACTCCGGCAAATACTAATCTACAAACTCCTAACGCTTCGCAGCAATCGCAAATTTGGCATCGAAAGAATACATCATTAATCGGAGATAGCGTACAGCTTGGCTTTACAATATCCGATCAGCAAATGAGATCTTATCAAGATGTAACAAGTATTTTTGCGATAACTAAAGCTACTCAAGCAAATCCTTGTGTGATTTCTACAATTGCAGCTTTTCAAGTTGATAGCATTGTAGAAATCACAGGCGTTGAAGGGATGGATGAGTTAAACGATAATCGCTACCAAGTGACATCTTCAGATGATACAACAGTCACATTAAATGTGGATTCGACGTCTTTCACAGCTTATATATCCAGCGGAAGTATCGTTTCAGTCGCGCCATTAAATGCGACGTCGGAAATAGAATTGCACGGGTTTATTTTAGATCTATCACCGTCACAAATGTTGGTTTGATTATGTCTAGCAATATCATTAATCAAGCGCCTTATCTCAGATCTACTCGAGAGTTTCCAAAAGATTTGAATTTACTGTCCGATCAACTGCAAAAAACTTATATTGATATCGCGGCTGCTGTTAACTACAGAACGGTAGGTATTTATTCAGTAAATCGATCGGCGATAACTGGAGAAAACTACTATATTGATAAAGAGATCCGAACAACTTTTAGACAAGTTTACACGTTTACGGCTACTACAGCAATTAATCACAAAATTAAAAACGTTGTTCCGGGTCAATTTATTAATTGTTTCGGCAGTTATACAAATGTAACAGATACTTTTGGGTTGCCTTTTGGCACATCTACAGCAACAAATGGGCTTATTACTTTTTATGTAACCTCAACACAGATTGTTTTTGTTGTTGATGCTTCAGCACCCGCATTAACAAGCGGTATAATAGTTTTGAGTTGGTTTTCGGCTGGTTAATTAGTATATTAAATATATGTTTTAATTTGGGGTTTACATGAGCAGTTTGAGCGGGGGTTATGGTTTTCAAGGACCATCAACACAAAATAATAGAATACCGAAGGGGTATAGTTACGGTCAGTTAAACAATTATACACCCCAGCAACAGCAGCTTTCTAATCAACAATTCGGATATGTAGGTCCGGAAAGTTATTTATCAAAGCTGGCTGGAGGCGATCAATCGCAGTTTGCACAGTCCGAAGCTCCGGCACTTAGACAATTTTCCGAAATGCAAGGTAATATAGCGTCAAGATTTAGCGGAATGGGATCTGGAGCCAGGAATTCGAGTGGTTTCCAAAACACTCAAAATTCCGCAGCTTCAAATTTTTCTCAACAGTTACAATCGCAAAGAATGGGATATAGAAACCAAGCCATGCAGGATCTTATGTCGATGAGTAATCGGATTTTGGGCCAAAAGCAATATGATCAATTCTTGACAGAGAAGTCTAAACCGTGGTGGCAAGAAGCAGCAACAGGACTTGGTCAAGGACTTAGTCAAGGTGCTAGCAAGCTTGGTTTGTCATCTTTTTTCGGATAAACAACATAGGGTAAAATTATGGTGCAGATATTACCAAAATCAGAAAGTTTTGGTTCACAATTTGGAAAAGCTATTGGATATGGAGCTGGAACAGGAATTAACCAAGGCATGGAAGAAATACAAAACAGATCGATTTTATCTCAAGAAAATCAAGCTCTTAATAGATTGTATGGTAAAGATTTTTCAGGAATAAGAGATCCTGAATTAAGGAATTCTGCATTAGTTAGCATGTTGAAGGGAGAAGAAAACAACAGAAATCTATCTACACAACAGAAATCAACGCAAGATTTACAATCTCTGAAACATCAACATGCTTTAGAAGAACAAAGAGAAAAATATGATTTTTTGACAAAAGCAAATCAACCGGAAATTTTAAGAAAATCACAAGAAGCTGAAAAAAAATCACAAGAAGCTGAAAGAAAAGAACAAGAAAAATTTTTACCATTTGAATCTGGTTTGGAAACAGTAAAAAGGTTGAGAACATTGAGAAAAAAAGGGAATTTGGGAGTTGGATCTAGTTATTCTTTGTTTCCAAAAACCCAAAAAGATGTAGGAGAATATACTCAGTTAGCTAAATCGTTAATTCAGTTATCAACTAATATCCCGATTAGAAATCAAATCGAGTTTGAAACATTGTCGGGTGATCTTATAAATCCAAACATCACGGATGCACACGCGGAAGGAACTTTGAATGCCATGGAAAAAATTTTACAGGGGCATTTAAATACAAGAAAAAATAGTGGACGGGGTCAAGAAGTTGGACAGGGTCAAAACATAAGAAATCCAAATCAAATGAATCAACAAAATTCAAAAAAATCATTAAATACTTTTATGGGTGGATAATGGCTAAATTTGACTATAAAGGAGCGATAGATGAAGGTTATTCACCCGAAGAAATAAAATCCTTTCTTTCTCAACATAAAAAAAATTTATATGAAAAGCCAAAAGAAAATGATGGTTTTTTTTCAAAAATAGCTAAAAATGCTAGGAATTTTGGGCGTAATTTTTTAAATCCAACTGGTGAAGTAGAACAAGAACAAGAACAAGAACAGCAAATTAACGAAAAACTTTTAAAGAAAGTTCCAAATTTCGACTATCAAGCAGCGATTGACGAAGGTTATTCATCGGATGAAATTAATGATTTTTTACAACAAAATATTCAAGAAAAAAGCATCCCCGAAAAAATAGGCCGAACAGCTTTACAATATGCCACGGGTGCAGCTGAAAACGCACTTTTACCTTACGAAATTGGAGCGGCTTCTTTATCATCTAAAGAAGCTCAAAATATTCCATACAGAGAAAGTTTATCTGAAGATTTAGAAAACTTAATGAATAAGAAGGCTGCGGGACAATGGACGGAAGAAGATCAACAAGAATACGATAATATTACAAAGCAAATAGAAGACCCCCAAGAATCGATAAAACATGCTAAAAATTTAAATGTTGGTGTGCGAGATGCAATTGAAAATGTAACGGGGGTGGATTTAGAACCAGAAGGTGTACTTGAAAAAGCGGCCCATTGGGCGGGTTTCATAAGAAATCCAAAAAATTTAGCTCAACTTTCAAAATCTGGGATTAAATTATCACAATTAATGAAAGCTATTGCGCCAACAGGCGGAGAAGTTTTGCGGGGTGCTGGTGCTGGTATTGCGATGGAAATGGCAGAGCAGGGACAGTTTGGACCCATCGGAAATATGGCCGCTACAGTTATTGGCGATATATTAGGCCATGGAGTTTCTGGAACATTGAAAGGCGCTGGACAACTTATAAGAAATCCAAAAAAAACAATTGCTAAATTAGCAACTAATTTTACACAGAAAGAAAAACTTAAACTGCAAAAAGAAATAATACAAGAATTTAGAGATGTTGGAATACAAGCAGACTTGGGATCAATAACAGATAGCAGTTTAGTAAAATGGACTCAATCTAAGATTGAACAGTCCGGGCTCACCGGAGATGCTTTTGAAAAATTAAAGAAAAATATCACAAATGATGTCGTAAAAAGTTATCAAGATATTTCTAACACGCTTGGAGAATATCGTTTTGCTAATATTCATGAAGCTGGAGAAGTTGCAAAAAAAGGAATGGAAAACATACGGGATGCTGACTTAGGAGCTACTAGAGAATTTTACAAAAACGCAGACAGATCTTTGAAAAGAAATCCTATCGTAGATCCATCTAGAGTCGTTAATACTATCAAAAGAATAGAAAAAGAATTAACGCCCGGACAAGTAAAATCTCCTCAACAAGAATCTGTTTTGAAAGTATTAAATGACTTAAAACGTGATGTGATGGATCGCAACGGAAATGCAATTTATGCAAACGTAAAAAATTTAATGAATAACAAAATTGCGTTGAACGACATTATAAATTATGAAATTCAAGGCGGAACAAAGCAGCTACTAAAACAAATAATACCCGATTTAGATCGGGTAATTATCGATCATGGTATAGAAAATCCATCTTTTTCAAGAAACTACATAGAAGCGAATAAAAGATTTTCTGAACATGCAAAAACATTTAGAAATAAAGAAGTTTTAAATCTGTTGAAAGCTTCAGATCCCACACAAATTTTCAACAAAATGAATTCTGTGCAGGGAATGAAGAATATAGAAAAGATTTTATCGAGAACCGGTGAAGGAAAAAAACTTTACGGCGATTTAAAAAAACTAAAGTTAGATCAAATCTTACATAGTAATTTAGTCGATAGCACAACTCAACAAGTGAAGTTTGGAACTTTTTCTAAAATACTTGAAAAGGGGAAAAATCGTGATCTTGTAAAAGAAATGCTTGGAATCAAAGCTTTTTCACAACTTGAAAAATTACAAAGATCAACAGGAAGACTGGCCAATTCCTACAATAAATTCTTTAACCCGTCAAAATCTGGCGTCGTTGCTGTAGACATGGCAGTTTATGCGAAGGGTATGAACGATATTTCACAGATAATTGCCGGTAATCCGTGGCCCTTGATTAAAACTGTCGGAACGGTGATATCTACTACAAAGCTATCCAAATTATTGACAGATCCAGAATTTTTAAAGTTGACCGAAGAATATATTTTAGCATCTGGAAAAAATGACTTTATAAAAATGACTTCTTCACTTCAAAAGTTAAAACCGTATCTTAATCAAATTATGAAAAAACAGAAAGACACACCTCAGATTGAAGAAACAGAACAGTGATTATTCCTCTATCTTCAATTTGAAAATTAGTCTCTTTATTAGAATTATTTTAATTTATTGTATTGTATCAAATCGTATCGTATCGTAGTACAAAGCCATAGCAAAAATCAGCAACCAGTGTAAGTCATTCATTTATTTTATTTCCTGTTTTTTTGATCTTCTTCTCGTAATTCAACAAAAATTTTAATTAAAGCAGAAATTTGTTTTGGTAAAGAAATATTATTTTCAATGCAGTAAATTCTAAATTTTTTAATTAACTCTTCATTAACTTTTATTCTTAAAAATTTATCTACCATCAACTTTCCTTTGTTATAAGTTTATTCTTTTTCATTATAATTGTCAAATTGTAAAAGTGTCAATAATTATTAAAATATTTCTTTATTATTTATTAAGTTATAAATAATATAAAACTTAATTTAAAAAGGAGGCTTTATGCCAGCACAATACGGCTCTATGAGCTATGTACAGTCCTTCGGATCTAGTCCGAATAGAGTTACTTACCCACACTTAGATGTAAGAGCGCCTGCATTAACAGATATTTTATATGGCGTCGGTACAACTTGGGTTGATACAGTCAACGAAAACATTTATGTGTTATCAAGTTTGTCATCGTTTAATAGCGTGACGCAGGCGAACTGGAATGCATTAGTTGCAGGTGGTGGCTCAGCAGATTTTTCAGGCAGCGTGATAGCAGGTACATTTATTACAGCAACAAATGGTAATATCACAGCAACAGACGGTAATATCGTAAGAGGAACAGCTGGAAATAAAGATATTTACTCAAGTGTCGCGACAACTACAGCAGCCGGAGCAAATTCAGCAGGCTCAGTCACGCTTGTCGGCGGTACAGCAACAATTGCAACAACATCTGTTACAGCATCATCGTTGATTAGATTGTCTAGACAAGAAATTGGAGCGACGGGAGCGGCGGCTCTTGGTTTTGTAACTGTTGGAACAATAGTTGCAGGCGTATCTTTTGATATTAATGCAGTACAGCCAGCCGATGCGACAGCTTTACAAGCAACGGATGTTTCGAAGATTTTTTGGGAAATTGTAAACTAAGGAAAAATAATGCCGTCAACACAAATTTCTAAAGCTATTCCAAATGCTCAAATTTCTTATGCTGCAGCAAGTATTACAGCTACTTATACTTTAGCTGGATATATAAGTGATGCGTGCATTTGGGCTAATATTGTATCAACACTTGATCAACCGGTACAAATATCTTTTGACGGGTCAGTTGATCATATTGCAGTACCGGCTGGCAGCACAGTACCGGTTAGTATTCCAATAGATTTCAAATCCAATTATTCTTTTTTATCCGCAATTGCTGTTTACGTAAAAGAAATTGGGAATCCAACATCTGGATCTTTGTATATTTCTAGTTTCACTGCTCAATTAGTGTAAGGAGCGTATGGGAAAACAAAATAATCAGATTGCTTATGCTCAAAGCGTCGCGACAACTCAAACTAATTTTCCATGGATTGATACTCGCGATCCAACATCTTATGATACGAATTATGCAATTGGAAAATTCTGGGTAAACACGCTAAATGATACGCTGTGGTATTTGAATTCTTTATCGTCTACAAACGCACTATTACAAGCGCAATGGATTACACTAATTTCTAACTTGTCTACTTTGTCAGACACTTTAAATGATGTAGTAGATCCGTCTTCAGGCGTTAGCACACCCCCAAACAACATACAACTTTACGGAACACCTGGGCAAATTGATATAGTTGCTGATCCAGGTAATAATAGATTAGTATTTAAGCTGTCTGGCGGTGGAACTGCAATTGATCAAGTGCAAGTGCAAGAAAATACATTGCCCGGTGTTAATCCGGTAGATGCAGACACAAACGGACTAATGACAGTATCGGGAGCTCTTGTTGCGTCGCATCGTGTGCCGCTCGAAACAAGATCTCGTGCTTTAAACTCGTATAATATTGAAGTACAAATATCCGACACAAGTGCTATTTCAGACTCCACTTTAAACGGCGTTTCGCATTTTGACTCAACTGCATTTACAGTTGACGCCGACGGATTTGTGTCTTTGACCGGCAGTGGCGCAGCAACAACTGATGTGATGGTTGATTTGTTTACGGGACCTGGAACGAACCCGGTGGTGCCGAGCGGTACAGGTGTAATTACGATTACAGGTAATCAAGTTGCAAGTGCCAGTGTTGGCGCAAATGTTATTCAAACAAATTCTCTTGCAGTCAATACATTTGCAATTGAAATTCAAAGAACAGGCTCTTCAGCTATTTCAGACTCTACATTAAACGGCGTTTCGCATTTTGACTCAACTGCATTTACAGTTGACGCCGACGGATTTGTGTCTTTAGCGGGTGGCGGTCTTGCAATTGATTCTGTGGCTTTACAAGCCGGGACTAGCCCGATTACTCCAAACGGGGCCGGACAAATAACGTTAAATGGCGCAGTTGTAGTTTCTGGTACGAATCCCGTAAGGTCAAATGGAACAGGTGCAAACACAGCAGCTATCGAAGTGCAAATTAGCCAAGCAATAGCTGCGCCAGACTCGACAAAAATTGGTCTTGCGAATTTCGACTCAGCAAATTTTACAGTTGACGCTGACGGCTTTGTATCTCTTAATAGCTCTGGGGGCTTTACCTGGACGGATGTTAGCGGTGCTTTTTCTCCAATTTCAGAAAATGGATATTTTATTACAGCTACTGCGACGGGTACTATGCCAGCAGCTCCATCACAGGGAGACACAATTAAATTTTTTGCAGATCATGCAAGTCAAGTTTTGACTATACAAGCAGCTGGAGCTCAATTAATTCGCATGGGGTCACTTGTAAGTTCTGCCGGCGGAACATCTGTTTCGACGCAAAGGGGCGATTCAGCGGAATTCGTATATCGAAGTTCGAATAATTGCTGGTGCTGCGTTTGTGGATTTACCGGAACGTGGGTTTTATCTTAAAAATAGGTTTTTATGACGTTTACAAGATCTTTAGCGACGAATAATTACGGTCCTGCAAAATTTGTCGTAGATGGAACAACAATTGCAAATGGCACTCACTCAACGATATCTAGTGCGATAACTGCTGCAAGCTCTGGCGATACAATTTTCATAAGAGATGGAACATATACAGAGAATTTGACACTAAAAGCTGGTCTTACAATTACGGCTTTTGGAAGTAATACAAGCACAACGACAGTTGAAATTATTGGAAAAATTAGTGCTTCTTACAACGGAACTTGTAATATATCAAACGTAAAACTTACGACAAATTCGGATTTTGTAATACAAATTACAGGATCATCTGCAACGAATTTGAATGTTGAAAATTGCTTCTTCAACATAACAAACAATACTGGAATAAATACTTCTAGTTCGAATGCAAACGCAAATATAATCATTAATAATTGCCAAGGCGATATTTCTAATGTTGGCATAGCTTTTATAACATCGTCAACTCCTACCGTTCATTATATAAACTACACAAAAATTGAAAACCCCGGTCTGTCGAGTACTGCATCTACTATATCAGCCGGTGAATTACAAATGCGTTATTGTTATTTTGCTTGTAAATTTACATCCATCTCGGCGGGGGCTATATCAGCTATACACTCATCGATATATTGTCAAAATCTCAATACTATCGC